>OCTW011592265.1_pt1 | contig 16589 bp, 18 predicted proteins | sample 1539671 | NCBI WGS metagenome assembly OCTW01 (sample SAMN02144230, study PRJEB22623) | gut metagenome | biome: sheep rumen | host: Ovis aries | place: New Zealand
TAGATAGATTTATATCGGGAAATTAAGATTAATTATGAATTATATTAAATACACTATTAATACGAGAACTACAGCTTGTGATGATATATGTTATGAACTTACTAACCTTGGCTTAAGTGCGCTGGAGATAGAGGATAATCTGCCTGTACATGATGAGATACAAGGCAAAGACTACGAAGAATTACAGCCTGATATGCCGATAGATGACGGGCTTTGTAAGATTATATTCTACTTGGAAACAAAAGATGATAATCTGATTAACAAGGTGAAGTCGGTTATAGAAGATATAGGTAGCTATTCTGATATTGGAGAAGGTACTATTAAGGAAGAAGTCTTAGAAGATGAAGACTATCTTAACAAATGGAAAGAATATTTCCATGCTTTTGAGGTGGGAGACTTACTTATAAAGCCAACATGGGAACAAACAGATACTCCCAAGGGAGTACACAAATGTATATCTATAGATCCTGGTACAACATTTGGAACAGGTGCTCATGAGACTACAAAGCTGTGCATTGAGGGAATCCAAAAGCATGTTAAATCTGGGGATAATGTGTTAGATCTTGGATTTGGAAGTGGAATTCTTTCTATGGTAGCTTTGTTATATGGAGCAAGTCATATATCAGGTACTGATATTGATCCAAATTGTGTGGATGCAGCATGTGAGAACTTCAAAGTTAACAACCTTGATGTGAAGAAGTCAACATTTTATATAGGCGATATTGCCAGTGATAAGAAACTTCAGGAAATGGTGGGATATGAATGCTACGATGTGATTGTGGCGAATATCTTAGCTGATATTCTGATAGATATGTCTCCCGTAATGTATCATGCACTTAAAAAGGGAGGACTTGTTATTACATCTGGAATTATTGACTTTAAGGAAAATGCGGTTAGAGAATCTCTTGAAATGGTGGGATTTGAGATTACTGAGATTAACCATCTTGGAGAATGGGTTAATATTACAGCAATAAAGGAATGAGAATAGAATAAAGGTCTATTATATGCAACAAATATTTGTTAACAGTAACAGGATTATAGATAACAGAATATGTGTAGAAGGAAATGATGCGAAGCATCTTATTAAAGCATGTAGAATCAAGCCCGGTGAAAAGGTAAGAGTCAGTACAAGCTCTGAAGAAAACTACATATGTGAAGTAAGTGAGATAGTTGATAATAAGCTGTATCTTTCCATTCTTGAAAATGTAAATACAACGGAGCTTCCTTGTAATATCAAACTGTTTCAGGCATTACCTAAGGGCGATAGAATGGAGACAATTATTGAGAAATGCACTGAGCTTGGTGTATCTGAAATTGTCCCCGTTGAAATGAAGTATTGTGTAGTAAAACTAGATGATAAGAAAAAGATAAAAAGAACTGGAAGATACAGGAGTATCGCAAATTCAGCAGCAAAGCAATCTAAGAGATCTGTTATACCAACTGTAAGTAATGTTATGAGCTTTACAGAAGCTATAGAATATGCAAAAGGTTCTGATATAATAATTGTTCCCTATGAGAACAAAAATGGTATGGAAGCAACAACTGATGCATTGAATAAGTTAAATGATAATCATACTATTTCAATATTTATCGGTCCGGAAGGTGGATTCGATTCTGGCGAAATTGAAGCGTTAGAGAAGTTGGATAATAGTGAGATTATTTCACTAGGAAAGCGAATCCTTCGAACCGACACAGCAGCCATCACAACAGTGGCAATGGTTATGTTGGAAGTTGAGCGTGCAGGCTTTTGATAATTATTTGGCAAGTAGATTATGCTAATACCTGCTAAGCGATTTTTGGCATGAGCGTGCAGGTCATTAGCATAATCTACTATATATATATAAGGACATGACAAATTATGATATGTTATTTTGATAATTCAGCAACAACAAAATGTGCCCCATCTGTTATTGAGAAGATGAATGATGTAATGAAGGAACACTTTGGTAACCCATCTTCTCTTCACAACATAGGTTTTGACGGTGAGAAAATGCTTAGTGATGCGAGAGGAATTATTGCAAAATCACTTAAAGCAAATGAGAAAGAAATTGTATTTACGTCAGGTGGTACAGAATCAAATAATATGGCGTTATTAGGATGCGCTATGGCTAATAAGCGTGCCGGCAAACATATTATTACATCGTCAATAGAACATGCTTCTGTAAATGCTCCACTTGAGCAGTTAGAAGAAATTGGCTTTGAAATTACATATTTACCATGTGACAATAATGGGACAGTATCATTAAGCAAATTGGAAGAAAGTATAAGAGATGATACAATCCTTGTGTCTGTTATGCATGTCAATAATGAGATTGGAGCAGTTCAACCTATTGAAGACATTGGGAGAATAATTAAGAAACACAATTCTAATTGTCTGTTTCATGTTGATGCAATTCAGTCATTTGGAAAATATAATATTAATCCCAAGAAGATGAATATTGATCTTCTTTCTGTAAGTGGCCATAAGATTCATGGTCCTAAGGGGAGTGGCTTTCTCTATGTAAAGCAGGGAATTAAGATTAGGCCTATAATTTATGGTGGCGGACAGGAGAGAGGACTTCGTTCAGGTACTGAAAATGTATATTCGCAATGTGGACTGGGAGAAGCAGTTACGCTTATGTGCGATAACATGTCTGATAATGTGACGTATCTTAGAGAATTGAAAAATCATTTTATAGATAGAGTTGGCAAGATGGATTTTGCAGTAATAAATGGTAGAACTGATGAGACATCTGCACCTAATATTGTAAGTGTCAGCATCAAGGATGTAAGAGCTGAAGTTGTGCTTCACAGTCTCGAAGAAAAGGGAATATATGTATCAGCAGGTTCAGCCTGCTCGTCTAATAAGCCATCAATCAGCAGAACACTGAAAGCAATAAAGGTCCCTAAAGAAATGCTTGATAAGACAGTTCGTTTTAGTTTTAGCATTTACAATACTATTGAACAAATTGACTATGCGTGTGCCGTTATGGAAGATATTATACCTAAGCTGATGAAATATACCAGAAGGTAGTTTGATATAAGAAGGAGAACATTATGTTAACAAGTGCATTTGTAATAAAATATGCAGAAATCGGAATTAAGGGAAAGAATAGATATGTATTCGAAGATGCTTTGGTTCGCCGAATCAAAGAAGCACTTGCAAATGTGGATGGAGAATTTGACGTCTATAAAGAACAAGGAAGAGTGTTTATCAAAGTAGACGGTGAGTATGACTATGATGAGACTATTAATCGACTGACGAAAGTTTTTGGTATTACAGGAATCTGTCCTGCAGTAATTACCGAGGATGAAGGATTTGATAGGTTGGCAGAGCGGATTATAGAATATATTGATGAAGAATTTGAAGAAAAGGATTTTACATTTAAGGTAAAAGCAAGGAGAGCAAGGAAGGACTATCCTATTGATTCTATGGAGATTAATGCATCTCTTGGGGAGAAATTGCTTGATGCGTTTCCTGATTTGAAGGTAGATGTACACAATCCAGATGTAATGATTCATGTTGAGATTAGAGAAAGCATCAACTTCTATTGCAAGGAGATTGAAGGTGCTATGGGAATGCCTGTTGGAACTGCCGGGAAAGCAATGCTGCTTCTATCAGGAGGAATAGATTCACCTGTTGCAGGTTATATGATTGCAAAGCGTGGTGTAGAGCTTGAAGCAACATATTTTCATGCACCACCTTACACATCGGAGAGGGCAAAACAGAAAGTTATTGACCTTGCGAAATACGTGGCTAAATATGCTGGTCCAATTAAACTTCATATAGTTAATTTCACAGATATTCAGCTGGCAATATATGAGAAATGCCCTCATGATGAATTGACGATTATTATGAGACGTTACATGATGAAGATAGCAGAACATTTTGCTAATGAAGATAATTGCCTGGGGCTAATAACAGGAGAAAGTATTGGTCAGGTTGCATCTCAGACTATGCAATCTCTTTTTACAACGAATGAAGTGTGTACACTTCCTGTATATAGACCACTTATTGGATTTGATAAGCAGGAAATCATTAGAGTATCTGAGAAGATTGATACATATGAGACTTCCATACAGCCATACGAGGATTGTTGTACCATATTCGTTGCAAAGCATCCTGTAACTAAACCAAGACTTGAAAGAATAAAGAAATCAGAGACGAGACTTGATGAAGTAATAGATGACCTTCTTGAAGAAGCATATAATACAACAGAAGTAATTGTTGTGGATGGTAACTAAGGATAAAAATAAGCACGAGCTGTGCTCGTGCTTATTAGTGTCATTATATAGATTAGATTGTGTATGGTTCTAATGCTTGAAGAATTGCATCCACATCTTTTTCTGAATGAATTGCAAGTTCAATTGGTTTAGATAAATCTAATGAGAAGATACCCATAATTGATTTGGCATCAATAACATATCTTCCTGATACAAGGTCAAAATCTGTATCAAAAGTTGCAATTGTATTAACAAAGGATTTTACTTTGTCAATTGAATTAAGAGAAATTTGTATTTTAGTCATTTCTTAAACCTCCCACATTTGATTATTATATTATATAAATATCCTAAATGTTATTGGAGTAAAAGTCAATAATTAACTAATAAGTAAGGAGAAAATCCCTTAAATGAAAAGAGCGGCATATCACAATCTTGGATGTAAAGTAAATTCATATGAGTTAGAAGCAGTAATTGATTTGCTTAAAAAAGACAATTACAAGATTGTTGGATTTGATGAATTTGCAGATGTATATATTGTTAATACCTGTTCCGTAACGAACATTGCAGATAGAAAATCACGACAGATGATTAACAGAGCAAGAAAGAGAAATCCTGACGCTATTGTTATTGCCATGGGATGTTTTGTGCAGAGTATAACTGATGAAGACAGAGAGAAAATCAATGCAGATATTATAATCGGCAATAATAGAAAATATAACATTGTGGAAGATATTAACAGTTTTCTTTCGAAAAAAGAAGGAAAAACAGGCAGTAAACTTATTGATTGCGTAGATATTAATGATGGGAAAAAGGATTATGAGAATCTCATTCTTGATAGTGCTCCTAGTCATACAAGAGCGTTTATCAAGATTCAAGATGGTTGTAACGAATTCTGTAGTTATTGCATAATACCTTACGCAAGAGGAAGAGTTCGTTCGAGAAACTTTGATGATGTAATAAATGAGATATCATTATTAGCAAGTAAAGGTTGCAAAGAGTTTGTGCTAACAGGTATCCATGTATCTTCCTATTGTGATGAGACAAGTGGTGGTAATTTGTATCTTATAGATCTAATTGAGAGCATTAATACAATACAGGGCGTAGAAAGAATCAGGCTTAGTTCATTAGAACCAAGAATAATTACAATAGATTTTCTAGAACGCCTAAGTAAGGTTGATAAAATATGCCCTCATTTTCATCTATCACTTCAAAGCGGAAGCGACAGCGTACTTAAGAGGATGAACAGAAAATATACAACAGAGGAATACTATGACAGTTGCGTACTCCTGAGGGAGTATTTTAGTGAGCCTGCTATAACTACAGATGTTATTGTGGGATTTCCGGGAGAAACAGAAGAAGAATTCCAAGAAACATATGATTTCCTTTCGAAAGTACATTTCTTCGAGATGCACGTATTCAAGTACAGTAGAAGAAAAGGTACAAGAGCTGATAGAATGGAAGGTCAGGTTGATGAGAAGATTAAGACTATTAGAAGTAATAAACTTATCGAACTTGACAATAAGATGTCTAATGAATATAGAAGAGGCTTCATTGGAAAGAAAATAAAAGCATTAATGGAAGAAGAAGTGACCATTGATAATACTAAGTATTTTCAGGGATATACGAGAGAATATGTAAGGGTGCTTGTTCAGTCTGAGGATGATTTATCTAATACATTTATTGAAGGGGTAGGACGTAAAGTATATAATAATCACCTCTTGGTTGAAAAATTGTCGTAATTGAGATAAAATAAATCATAAGAATGTCGGTTTTTATGTAAAGGACGAAGGAAATATGCAAGATTTAGGTAACACTCAATTTTTTAGAATCAAAAATGAGCCTCAGGTATCTGTAAAGGATATAATTAAAGACGTATATGAGGCGCTATCTGAGAAGGGATATAATCCTGTTAATCAAATAGTAGGTTATATCATGTCAGGTGATCCAACTTTTATAACAAGTCATAAGAATGCAAGAAGCCTTATTATGAAAGTTGAGAAGGATGAGCTGGTTGAAGAGCTTCTCAGAGAATATATTAATTCAGAGGCTTGGAATCAATAATGAAAGAAAATAAACGTTATCTTGGATTAGATTTCGGTTCTAAGACGGTAGGGGTTGCTATTAGTGACCCTTTACTTATGAGTGCACAAGGTCTTGAGATTATTAAGAGAGAGCGTGAGAATAAGATTAGAAAGACACTGGCACGAATTGACGAATTGATAGAAGAATATAACGTTTCTGAGATAGTGCTTGGTCTTCCTTTGAATATGGATGATTCTGAAGGGGACAGATGCATTAAGACGAGAGAATTTGGCGAGAAACTAGAAAAAAGAACGGGGCTTAAAGTTAATTACTTTGATGAGAGATTGTCTAGTTTTGAAGCTCATGAAATTCTTGATGAATGTGGTATCAAATCAATTAATCACAAGGAATATGTAGACGAGGTTGCTGCCATGGTTATATTGCAGGGCTTTCTGGATGAACTTAAGTAGAAATGTATGTCTTAAGTTGGGAGATAATATGTCAGAAAAGAATAGTAAATTAGAAAAAATCAGCTTCTTTGATGTGGAAAGCAACGAAGAGGTTGAATTATATGTTATAGAACAGACAACGTTAAAGGAGAACAAATATCTTCTTGTTGCAGAAGAAGATTCAGATGAATCAGAAGCTTACATCTTCAAAGAAGTGAAAGAGGATGATAAAGATATAACATACGTTCCTGTCGAAGAGGACGATGAGTATGAAGCCTTGATTAAGGTTTTTGGGGAGTTGGTAGAAGATACGGATTTGATTTGACAAAGAATGGAGGTAAAAATTGTCAGAAAACGGAAAACTTAAAATAATACCTTTGGGAGGTTTAGAGGCAATCGGAATGAATATTACTGCATTTGAATTTGGTGACAGTATTATCGTTGTCGATTGTGGACTTGCTTTCCCAGAGACAGACATGTTGGGAGTTGATCTTGTAATTCCTGATATTACCTATCTTAAGGATAATGAAGATAAGGTGAAAGGATTCTTCATTACCCACGGACATGAGGATCATATTGGTGCCATCCCATATGTATTTAAAGAGATTAATGCACCGATTTATGCAACGAAACTTACAATTGGTCTTATTGATAACAAACTACATGAGCATGGACTTGGTTCTTCTGTAAAGCGCAAAGTTGTAAAATACGGCAACCAGATTAATCTGGGTGATTTTCGTGTGGAATTTATTAAGACTAACCATAGTATCCAGGATGCAGCTGCATTTGCAATCTATTGTCCCGCTGGTGTAGTTGTACATACCGGCGACTTCAAGGTTGATTATACCCCTGTATTTGGTGATGCTATTGATCTTACCAGATTTGCAGAGCTTGGTAAGAAGGGTGTTCTTGCTATGATGGCTGATAGTACCAATGCTGAGAGACCAGGTTTTACGCCATCTGAGAAGACAGTTGGTAAGACATTCGATGAGCTTTTTGAGAATCATAAGTCCACAAGAATTATTATCGCAACATTTGCATCAAATGTTGATAGAGTGCAACAGATTATTAATTCTGCCCACAAGTATGGAAGGAAGGTAGTTGTAGAAGGACGTAGTATGGTAAATATTATTGCTACTGCTTCAGAACTTGGCTACCTTAAAGTGCCTGAGTATACTCTTGTTGATATAGATCAGCTAAAGAATTATTCTGATGAGCAGACATGTCTTATTACAACAGGAAGTCAGGGTGAATCCATGGCAGCCCTATCTCGTATGGCTAATGGTACTCATAAGAAAGTTTCGATTAAGCCTAATGATACAATTATTTTCTCATCTCATCCAATTCCTGGAAATGAGAAGGCGGTTTCTAAGGTTATTAATGAGCTTGAACGTCGTGGGGCAGAAGTTGTAATTCAGGATGCTCACGTATCGGGACATGCATGTCAGGAAGAGCTTAAGCTTATATACTCACTTGTTAATCCAAGATATGTAATTCCTGTTCATGGTGAATATAAGCATCTTAAAGCCCATGCTCGTATTGCAAGTAATCTTGGGTATAGTTCAGATGATATATTTATTCTTTCCTCTGGTGATGTATTAGAACTTGATGAAGAAGGAGCTAAAGTGGTAGATCACGTACATACAGGTTCTATTATGGTAGATGGACTTGGTGTTGGTGATGTTGGTAACATTGTTCTTCGAGACAGACAGCATCTTGCTGAGGATGGAATTATTATTGTAGTAATGACACTGGAAAGCGGAAGCGGTCAGGTTCTTGCTGGACCGGACATTGTATCCCGTGGTTTTGTATATGTCAAAGGCGCAGAAGACCTTATGGAAGAAGCAAGACATGTGCTTAATGATACTATGGATAAATGTATGGACAAAGGCATTACTGACTGGGGCAAGATAAAGAGTGAGGTTAGAGATTCTCTTGGTGATTTTGTATGGAAAGAAACTAAGAGACGTCCAATGATAATGCCAATAATTATGGAAATCTAGTTATGATAGATAATGAGAGATTAAGCGTATATCTTAATTCCATAGAGAAGGATAATACTGATTTGCTTAATTCTATTGAGAAAGAAGCTATTGAATCCTATGTTCCAATTATAAGAAAAGATATGCAGTATTTTCTTAGAACACTTCTTAGTATGAATAAACCGACTAATATACTTGAAGTTGGAACTGCTATAGGTTTTTCAGCTATTCTTATGGGAACATATACAGATGATAATTGTAAAATCACAACCATAGAGAATTACGAGAAGAGAATCCCTATTGCCAGAGAGAATTTTAAGAGGGCTAATATGCAAGAGAGGATTACTCTTTTAGAGGGAGATGCCAAAGATGTTCTAAAAAGTATCGATGATACATTTGATTTCGTATTCATGGATGCTGCTAAAGGGCAATATATAGCCTTCTGGCCTGACATCAGGAGACTTACTAAGGCAGGTTCTGTAATTGTGACAGACAATGTATTGCAGGACGGTGACATCTTAGAATCACATTTTATTGTAGATAGAAGAAACAGGACAATTCATAAGAGAATAAGAGAATATCTGTATGAGTTATGTCAGGATGAAAAGTATGATACGACAATTCTTTCTGTTGGAGATGGAATTGCCCTAACTGTTGTTAGATAGATTGGAGATATTAATGAGGCGTGTAGAACTACTTGTGCCTGCAAGTTCTTTAGAAGTATTAAAAGAGGCAGTTGTATTTGGAGCGGATGCAGTATATATTGGTGGAGATGTATATGGCCTTAGAGCTAAGGCTAAAAATTTCTCAAGTCAGGATATGAGAGAAGGAGTCTCTTTTGCCCATGAAAGAAATGTTAAAGTATATGTTACTGCTAATATTCTTGCCCACAATGATGACTTGCCACTTGCATATGAATATTTCAGGGAATTAAAAGATATAGGAGTTGATGCACTTATTATATCTGATCCTGGAGTATTTACAATTGCAAAAGAGGTATGGCCAGAAGTGGAGATACATATTAGTACACAGGCGAACAATACTAATTATGGGACATATAATTTCTGGCATAAATTAGGAGCAAAACGTGTTGTTTCAGCCAGAGAATTATCTATGGATGAGATAAGGGAATTAAGAAATAATATTCCCGATGACTTGGAAATTGAGACATTTATACATGGTGCTATGTGTATATCATATTCTGGACGGTGTCTCCTTAGTAACTATTTTACCGGTAAAGATGCAAACCAGGGAGAGTGTACCCATCCATGTCGATGGAAGTATTATGTGATGGAAGAACAAAGGCCGGGTGAATATCTTCCTGTATATGAGAATGAAAGAGGAACATATATCTTTAACTCTAAGGATTTATGTATGATTGAACATATACCTGAACTAATTGAATCAGGAATCGATAGCTTTAAAATTGAAGGCAGAATGAAGACTGCTTTATATGTTGCAACAGTAGCAAGGACATATCGTAAAGCCATTGATGATTATATGAAGGATCCCAAACTGTATGAGAAGAATATGCCCTGGTATTTAGATCAGATATCAAATTGTACATATCGTCAGTTTACAACGGGGTTTTTCTTCGGAAAGCCAACACATGAGAGCCAGATTTATGATAATAATACTTATATTAGAGAGTATACATATCTTGGAATTGTTGGTGAATCAAGAGATGGATTATACAGAATAGAACAGAGAAACAAATTCTCTGTTGGAGAAACAATTGAAGTTATGAAGCCAAATGGTGATAATATAGAAACTACGGTTAACAGGATTGTAAATGACAAAGGAAAAGACGTAGAGAGCGCACCTCATCCTAAAGAAGTCCTATGGATTGATCTTGGAACAAAACTTGACAAATACGATATTTTAAGAAGAAGGGAAGACTAGATATGGCTAAATACGTTGCATATGTGGGAAGTTATACTAACAACAATAGTAAAGGCATTCAGATCTACGATGTGAATATTGATGAATGTGTATTTACTTATAAAGGAGAGGTTGATGTTCATAATCCGTCATACCTTATAGCTTCAAAAGATAAAAAGTTCCTTTATTCTATTGTTGATGAGGGAGTTGCTTCTTTTCGTATAGAAGAAGATGGTAACCTTTCTCTTCTTAATACACAGTGGATTGGTGGAATGAGAGGATGTTATCTTGCTGTTGATTCTAAGAATAGATATCTGTTTATAGGTGGATATCATGATGGAAGAGTTACCATGATGAATCTTCTTGAAGATGGAAGTGTAGGAGAGGTGGCTTGTGGACTATTTCATGAAGGCCTTGGAATCAGCTCTGTTGAGACGAGACTTGAGCCTAAGATAACATGTGTAGAATTATCCCCTGATGAGAAATATCTATATACAGTAGATTATGGAATAGATCAGGTTGTAGTATATGAGATTGATTATGATAATGGGGAGCTTAATGAGGCTAATATTATAAGATGTCCTTTTGGAACATTGCCTAGAATGGTTCGTATATCTAAGGACAATAGATTCCTTTATCTTCTTTCCGAGAAGCGTAACAAGATAGTTGTATATAGTATTGATAAGAAGGCAAATAAGATAGAATTTGACGAGATACAAGCAGTGTCCGTTATTAAGGACACTTATATGACTGCAGCAGCAGCTACGCTTGAGATAAGCAGAGATGAGGAATATGTATTTGCGTCAGTTGATGCAGTTAATAGCATTGCCTGTCTTAAGAGAAGCGTAAGAACTGGTATGCTTGAATTTCAGTTTGATACAAGAGTATCGGGTGATTATCCTAAGTTTATTGCTGTTACACCCGACAGAAAGTATGTTATATCCCTTAATCACGATTCTAACGAGATGCGTGCATTCGAGATTAATTATGATTGGAAATATGCACTTATGAGAAAACCACCTGTTAAGGTTCATCAACCTAATTGTATGAAGATTGTTAAGATACAGAAATAGACGACGCCGGTAAGAAATATCAGGTGTAAAATGCTTAAGAAAGATTAGTGTGACATGAGAAATAATTCATTTGGAAATAATTTTACAATTACATCATGGGGAGAATCCCATGGCAAAGCCCTGGGGGTTGTTATTGATGGATGTCCTGCCGGACTATCCCTTAATGAAGAAGATATTCAGGTATACCTTGATAGAAGAAAGCCGGGACAGTCTAAATTCTCTACTCCCAGACAAGAATCTGACAGGGCAATAATTCTTAGTGGAACTATGGATGATGTTACCACAGGATGCCCAATCTCTATTATGGTAGAAAATGATAATCAAAGGTCTAGAGATTATTCTAATATTGCAAATGTATATCGACCAGGTCATGCTGATTATACTTATGAAGAGAAGTTTGGAATTAGAGATTACCGTGGTGGTGGAAGAAGCTCTGGAAGAGAAACTATTGCAAGAGTTGCTGGAGGAGCTGTTGCTGGCAAAATCCTTAAAGAGCTTGGAATAACATTTTCCTGTTATACAAGAGCAATTGGCAAATACAATATTACAGATTCAGAAGATATCTGCCTTGATGAAATCAATAATCCTCTTTATATGCCTAATGAGAGAGTTGCTTTTCAGGCAATGGAATATATTGAAGAATGTAAGAAGAATAACGATTCAGTAGGTGGAATTGTTGAGTGCGTCATACATAATGTCCCTACAGGAATTGGTGAGCCGACATTTAACAAATTAGACGCAGGTCTTGCCAAGGCAATGCTTTCTATCGGGGCAGTTAAAGGATTTGAGATGGGTGATGGATTTATTGCAGCTACAAGTAATGGCAGTAGTAACAATGATGAGATGTCCTATAGAGATGGAGTGATATTCCATTCTAACCATGCTGGTGGTGTTCTTGGCGGAATTAGTAATGGGCAGGATATTGTATTCAGAGTTGCAATTAAGCCTACTCCGTCAATTAGTCAGACGCAACATACAATTGATAGCTATAATGATGAGGTTGATATTAATATTACTGGAAGACACGATCCTGTTATTGTACCAAGAGCTGTAGTTGTTGTAGAAAGTATGGCGGCAATTACGCTACTTGATTTGATGATGGATAATATGACATCGAAGATAGATTATATGAAGGAAATATATAAGTAATGTATAAGATTATTAATAAAGATGGCAAAGCAAAGAGGGCTGTACTATCAACTGTTCATGGTGATATACAGACCCCTGTTTTTATGAATGTAGGTACTTCAGCAGCTATTAAAGGCGCTGTATCAACACAGGACTTACAAGAGATTAAGACACAGGTACAGCTTTCTAATACATATCATCTTCATGTTCGTCCCGGGGATGAATTAATTAAAGAATTTGGCGGACTTCATAAGTTCATGGTATGGGACAAGCCAATTCTTACGGATTCCGGGGGATTCCAGGTGTTTTCCCTTGCAAAGCTTCGAAAGATAAAAGAAGAGGGAGTTACATTTAACTCTCACATTGACGGAAGAAAACTTTTCATGGGGCCGGAAGAAAGTATGACAATTCAGTCTAATCTGGGCTCTACAATTGCTATGGCTTTTGATGAATGTCCAAGCAGTAAGGCATCAAGAGAGTATGTTGAGGAATCTGTTGCAAGAACTACGAGATGGCTTAGAAGATGTAAGATTAAGTTGGATGAACTTAATTCCAATGAGACTACAATTAATAAGAATCAATTGCTATTTGGAATTAATCAGGGTGCTATATTCGAGGATATTAGGATAAATCATGCTGATGAGATTAGTGATATGAATCTCGATGGATATGCCATAGGCGGACTTGCTGTAGGTGAGACCCATGAAGAAATGTATAGAATCCTTGATGTTACAGTTCCACATTTGCCGCAGGATAAGCCGACATATCTTATGGGAGTAGGAACCCCTAATAATATACTTGAATCAGTAGAGCGAGGCGTTGACTTCTTCGACTGTGTATATCCATCAAGGAATGCAAGACATGGACAGTTATATACTAATCTAGGCAAGGTAAATATCCGAAATGAAAAGTACAAGCTTGACCCTAGACCTATAGAGGAAGGATGCAATTGCCCTGCCTGCAGGAATTATTCAAGAGCATATATCAGGCATCTTGTTATGAGTAAAGAGATGCTGGGTATGAGACTGTGTGTGCTTCATAATCTGTACTTCTATAACACTATGATGGAAGAGATTAGAGAGGCAATAGAAGAGAACAGATTCGCAGAATACAAGAAGACCAAGTCAGAACATTTAGACGATATATTATAATAAATGTCGCTTTTTTGTATTAAATGTGTATATATAAGTGTAGGATAAAATGATAATAGTGATAAATATTATTATCAAAATGTATTAACTAGACGAGGAGATAATGACTATGAGAAAAGAATTATTAAAGGGATTAACTGATGAGCAAATAAAAAAAGTTGAAGAATGTAAGAATTCTGATGAGATATTAGCGCTTGCCAAGGAAGAAGGAGTAGTGCTAAACGATGAGCAGCTTGAGGCAGTATCAGGTGGCGGATGCTTTGGAGGTGGTGATTATACTTGCCCAGAATGTGGTGCAACTGGTGATGATGTTGTCTATACCCCAAGCAGTCACTATCATGACCATTGCTACTGTGAAAAATGTAAGCATAGGTGGAGTGTATAATAAGGTAAGAAAGCAGGAGCCTTTTGCCATATAATCACAAATACTTAAAATAACCAATTTTTACTTGATATATATTACAATATTATGTAAAATGTTGAATGGTATTTTAAGAAATAGGAGGTTATTCTAATGAATTTTGGATTATTATTAGAGGCAACAGAACAGGCTTCGGGTCTTTCCGGTATTTTTAGTAGATACGGAATGATCATTATGATCGTTGGTTTGTTTGTGCTTATGTATTTCTTCATGATTCGTCCATCTAATAAGGAGAACAAGAGAAAGAACGATATGCTAGCTAACATGGCAGTTGGTGATACTGTTCTTACTTCAAGTGGATTCTATGGAGTAATTATTGACATTGGTGAAGATGTTGTTATTGTCGAGTTCGGTAGTAACAAGAACTGTCGTATTCCGATGCAAAAGTCTGCTATAACAAGTGTTGAGAAGCCTGAAGACGCAGAGGCTAATGCCAAGGCTGCACAAGAGCGTAAGGAAGCTCAAGCTGCTAAGGAAGAGGCTAAGCGTAAGAAGAAGGAAGAAAAAGAGGCTAAGAAAGCTAATAAGTAATTAATACTTATGAGACATGGTTGAATTGTTGCAACTATGTCTCTTTTTTATGATATAATTTCTACATGGATACTGAAGTTGATGATTCTACTGTGAACGTGCTTAATATGTACAAAGAAATGTACATGCCTGATGAGAGTATTGATACTCTTGTAGAGTGGATAAACTTTTCACAAGAACAGAGGAAGAAATGATGGATATATTTATTCTGGTAATGATACGTTAATACTTGATAATTACAGGATTGGACTATTGTAATGTTAGATAGGATTTTTCGATTACAACAGAATAAGACAAGTGTTAAGACAGAATTGATAGCCGGGCTTACAACTTTTGTAACAATGGCATATATTCTAGCGGTTAACCCTGCAATCCTTAGTGAGACAGGTATGGATTCTAATGCTGTATTTGTGGCGACAGCTCTTGCATCAGGCGTTGGTACGCTTCTTATGGCATGCTTTTCTAATCTGCCTTTTGCACTGGCTCCCGGACTTGGTCTTAATGCATATATAACGTATGAAGTATGCACTATAATGGGACTTCCGTGGCAAGCAGGACTTTTGGGAGTGTTAATAGAAGCTGTAATATTTTTGGTTTTGACACTTACTAATGTTACCACATTTCTGTTCAACGCTATTCCTAAGGATCTTGTAAAAGGTCTTACAGTAGGTATAGGACTATTTATAGCGTTTATAGGATTCCAGAAAGGTAAAGTTGTTGTTGCATCGGAAGAAACACTTGTTAAGATTGTAGACTTTAACGGAAGCTTTCATACCGATGGAATATCAGCAATTCTGTGTCTCATAGGTATTATAGTAACTGGCATCTTCTATGTAAGAAAAGTTAAGGGCTCAATTCTTATAGGTGTAGGTGTGTCCTGGATTCTTGGTATAATAGCACAGCTTACCGGATTATATGAAGTCGGTCCCGATTATCCTTCAGTTATTCCGACTAAATTCATATTTGATGATTTCAAAAGCTTCTCAGATTCCTTTGCAGCGTGCTTTAATGTAGATATGTCAAGTGTGAAAGCAATTGATATTGTTACGATTGTATTCTCGCTTCTTTTTGTTGATATATTCAACGTAATGGGGTCCCTTCTTGGATGTAGCGCCAATACTTCTATGGTAGATGAAAACGGTAAAGTGCGCGGTATGAAGAGAGCACTTGTAGCAGATTCTGTTGCAAATGCGTTTGGGGCTATATGCGGCACATCAACAACTACAATATATGTGGAGAGTTCGGCTGGTATTAATGAAGGTGGAAGAACAGGACTTACATCAATTGTTACTGGACTTCTTTTTATAGTATCTCTCGTTATAGGCCCGATATTTATTGCAATTCCAGGATTTGCAGTTGCGCCGGCACTTATATTCGTGGGTTTTCTTATGGCTATGAATGTTGTGGATATCAATTTCAAGAATCCGGCCCAGTCTATTCCCGCATACCTGTGCTTTATATGTATGCCCATACTGTATAGTATATCTGATGGGATTGGTGTTGGTATTATATCGTATGTAGTTATTAATCTGATTGCAGGTAATTTCAAGAAGATTAATCCGCTAATGTATATACTTGCAGGACTGTTTGTCTTAAAGTTTGCTGTGTTTTAAGAGATATATTAAATGAGTTGTAGTACCTGCACATATAACATTAACAATAGCCTGCAAATAAAAAGTCAAGGCTAAATTAAAGAACATTGAAAATTTTATACAGGTTGAAAAGAAGGTATCAAAATAAGACCACCA
>OCTW011553205.1_pt1 | contig 16580 bp, 16 predicted proteins | sample 1539671 | NCBI WGS metagenome assembly OCTW01 (sample SAMN02144230, study PRJEB22623) | gut metagenome | biome: sheep rumen | host: Ovis aries | place: New Zealand
GCCATCGGCTTCGTGATGAATAACGACGGCAAGAAAATCTCCCTTTCCAGCACCGCCTGCACCGTCGACGACGTGGAGCGCCTCACGGGCATCGACTTCTACCCCGCCCTCGACGACAAAACAGAGAACAGGATAGAAGCCCACGCCGACTTCGGGGAGTGGTAACATACGCCGCTGAGCATCCATTCATGCCGTTCAGTCTTTTGCAGCGATGACTTCTATCTCCACCAATGCACCTTTCGGCAATGTCTTGACCGCTACTGCCGAACGTGCGGGGTATGGCTCCGCAAAGAATTCAGCATACACGTCATTCATGGCGGCAAAGTCATTCATGTCTGCCATGAAAACGGTAGTCTTAATCACATTGCTCATGCCAAGACCTGCCTCACGCAGAATCGCCAGCACATTGCTCAACGACTGGCGCGTCTGTTCCTTGATGCCTCCCTCAACGAATGAGCCTGTTGCTGGGTCAATGGGAATCTGACCTGATGTATAAACGAGATTTCCTACTTGGATGGCCTGACTATACGGGCCGATGGCAGCAGGTGCTGCACTGGTGTTAATGACTTGTTTCATATCCATATTTCTTTTACAATATTAAGTGTTTCATTCCGTGTCCTCTCCTCAGCACGTTTACTTCCTGTCTATCTATAACCTTTTGGAGACTGCAAAGATACAACTTTTTTTTGCTTTTGACAACTTGAAAGCAAAAAAAACGATGTACCTCCTGAGTTGCCTGCCATTCTCCACACCTGAAAGAAAAGTAAAGTTCTGAGCAGATAGACGCTGACCTACATTTTCCATATCGATATACTTGATTGAAATATGATAAGACTGATAATATTCGACTTTGACGGAACACTGGGTGACACCCGACAGAATATCGTTACGACGATGCAGATGACGTCACACGAGTTAGGCCTGCCAGCTCGCACGGACGATGAGTGTGCCTCCACGATAGGACTGCCTCTTGACGGCTGCTTTGAGGCACTGTATCCCAATGAGAGCAAGGAGACCATTCTGCTTTGCACCAATACCTACAGGAGAATCTTCCAGGAGAACCTACAGACGATGAAGCCACAGGTGTTCCCGATGGTCAGAGAAACGCTGCTGGCCCTGAAAAAACAAGGACTGACGCTCACGATAGCATCGTCACGCTGGCATAAGTCATTGTCAGAGTTGACACACGACCTGCAGATAGCAGAATATATATCCTACCTAGTTGGAGCAGATGACGTACTGAAGGCTAAGCCCAATCCCGAACCTGTTCTGAAGACGCTCTCCATTATGGGTTTCAAGGCAAGTGAGACGCTTGTTGTAGGTGATATGAATGTGGACATTCTGATGGGCAAAAACGCTGGAGCAAAAACCTGTGGCGTGACCTATGGGAACGGAACAGAAAAGGAACTTGAAGAGGCCGGAGCAGACTTCCTCATCGACAGCATTGAAAAACTGATTTGTATTCTTGTGTCCAAATGTGTCTAAAAACAACCAATAATATTGAAACATTATGAAAACGCCAGAACTTTTCAAGGAATTCATCTGGCTGCTGAACACCATTCATCAGACAGGAAAAATATCTTTTGCCGACATCAACAAGAAGTGGTTGCGCACAGAAATGAGCGGCGGTGTGGAGATTTCCAGAACGACATTCAACCGACATAAGGACGCCATAGAGGACATCTTTGGCGTCATCATTGATTGTGACAAGAAAGACGGATTCAAGTATTATATCGCCAACAAGTCTGTGCTCAGTGAAGATACCATCCAGAACTGGATGCTTTCGTCCATGACAGTCCATACTGCCGTTCAGGAAGGTGTCAGCCTTCAGAAGCGGATTCTACTGGAAAACATACCATCCGGATATAAATACTTGCAATCCATATTGGGGGCGATGAAAACCAACAATTGTATCGCCTTTACCTATCAGAAATATAATGATGCGGAGGCTAAGATGTATCCCGAAGCAGAACCCTATTGCCTGAAACTCTACAGACAAAGATGGTATATGCTAACAAAGGTCAAACAGCAATTCCGAACCTTCTCCCTTGACCGTATCAAACACCTGGAAATATTAGCGAAGTCTTTCCAACTTGATAAAGACTTTGATGCTGAAGAGTTCTTCCATGACTATTTTGGTGTTTTTCGAGACGAAGCTACACCACCCCAAGAAATAGTTATCAGAGCCTCAAAAGCAGAGCGGCCCTACCTTAGAGACCTGCCTCTTCACCATTCACAAAAGGAAACTGCTACCACCGAAGAGTATTCCGACTTTTCTTATTACCTTTCACCATCGGACGACTTTATCGGCGAAATTCTCAGAAAGAAAGACCGCCTCTGTGTCATTTCACCTATTGAATTGCGCGAAAAAGTACTCAAAAACATCAAGGAAATGGAAAAAAACTACAAAAAATAGGAAAAAGTCTGAGACTGTACCGCGATTTGGGACAACTTATTGTTATCTTTGTAGCCCAAAAGGAAAACTTATGATGGAATTGTACGCGTATGGAACATAACAACAAAAAATATATAGCCCACTCAGCTAATTCAGACGGCATCACCCAAACTATGAAAGAACATAGTATAGGTGTAGGGAAGTTTATGAGAGAATTTGCCTTATCGGAATCGTTTGCGGAATTGTATGAATTCTGCGGACTCATCCATGATATGGGCAAGTACTCAGAAAAGTTCCAAAGGCATATTGCTGGAGAAAACAACAAAGTAAAGCATTCTATCTATGGTGCTATCTATGCAAAAGATCATAATCTACTGGAAGTCGCATTGCCTATATTTGCACATCATACAGAACTACCGAATCGGAATGAAATGCTTAACGAAATGGAGGAAGAACTATTTGAAAATGAAGAAATATATAGTTCAATTCTTGACGCATGGAAGAAAGATACCGGTCACGAAGTCAACATATCGAATGATGATACATTTCGTAAACTGCCGAATGTCTTGCAAAAAGAACTATTTATCCGTATGCTTTTCAGTTCACTTATTGATGCTGACAGACTTGATACGGAAAGGCATTTTTATGAAGAGAAATATAATGGACGGCAAAGTATAATCCTCAATCCAGACGAATTATTAGTAAAACTTCTGCATAAAAGGTTTATCCCGTTTGAAAATGACCCTAAAAAAAGAGGGCTTGAAATTAACAATTTGCGAAACTCTGTCCGAGTATATGCCGAATCAAAATCTAATCTGCCACAGGGATTTTTCTCTTTGACACTTCCAACAGGTCTCGGAAAGACTTTATGTAGTATTAATTGGGCATTGCATCATGCAAAAGAACATAGAAACATCAAACGAATAATCATTGTTCTACCATTTCTTAACATCATAGATCAAACAGCAAAAGAGTTGAAAGACATTTTCAATGATGAAAACGACTACGTTCTGGAACATCATTCCAATGTAATATATGAAGATAATAAAGACGGAGAGGAAAGTAATCCCAAACAACTGGCTATTGATAATTGGAATTACCCCATTATCATAACAACATCAGTACAGTTTTTTGAGTCACTTTTCAACAACACAAAATCAGCATGCAGAAAACTCCATAACTTACAAGATTCCATAATCATCTTTGATGAGATACAGACATTGCCCTTGAGTGTAACAGAACCTACATTAATTATGCTTGATAATCTGCAAAAACTATGTAGGTGCAGCATCCTCTTTTGCACGGCAACCCAACCAGACTTTCGGAAAAGGCAAGGCTTTTGTGGAATTACTAATATTGTATCACTTGTGGAAGACCCTAAACGTATTTTTAAGGATACAAGACGAGTAACATATCATCCTTTGAACAACTATAATGAGATTCCAATATCCGAATTGGCAGATACTGTCATAAGAAATGGGAAGTCCGCACTTGTTGTCTTTAACACTAAGAAGAAAGCCCGACTGTTTTTTGAGGAGCTGAAAGAATGCCGTGATTATAAGTTATTCCACCTTTCAACCAATATGTATCCTGCTCATAGGAAAGCGGTTATAGAAACTATTTGTAATGCGCTCGAAAAGGAAGTACCAATTATTGTTAGTTCTACGCAACTCATTGAAGCGGGTGTAGATATAGATTTCCAAACTGTATATAGAGAATTAGCTCCATTAGAATCCATTATACAATCTGCTGGAAGGAGTAACCGTGAAGGCAAAAATGATAAGGGTGATGTCTATTTGTTTGCACTAACAGAGCCAGGCAAACCAAGCGACGAATACGAATCTATGACAAAGTTTGCAAAATTGCTTTATAAAGGTAATGAAGATAAATTGTATACCCATAACTTCTACAGTTATTATTATAGGAGATATATAGAAGAATTTGGATGTACGGATGACATAACTGAATACAGAAACATGTGGCTTTTTCAGACTGTAGCTGACAATTATAGAATCATTGACAATAACACACAGTCTCTTTTCGTTTATAAAAATGACAAAAGAAGTCAAAAGCTCTATGAAAGTATTAAGGATAAGGAGTTTCTAACTAAAAATGAATATCAACAAGTATCGCAGTATTGTGTACAAGTTTATGACAAAAGAGAATATCCTATATTAAAATGTGGAGTGTCTGTTTGGTATGGTGACTACGACACTTATTGTGGTTTACCTTTTATGGATGAATTTAACTATATAGTGTAATATGCTTGACAAAGAAATTATAAGATTAAAAGTAACAGGTGACTTTGCCTGTTTTACCCGTCCTGATTTAAAAGTGGAACGCATGAGCTATCCGTGTATGACTCCCTCTGCAGCGCGTGGTATCCTGGAGGCTATTCTGTGGAAAAAAGAATTCCAGTGGTTCATAAGGCGAATTATTGTTTTAGAGCCTATTAAGTTTTGTACTATAAAGAGAAACGAAATTGCAGAATTACAGAATCCAAAGGGGAATCCGATTGACATAACTGACATAGACAATCGAGTTCAGCGAAACAGCATAGTTCTAAAAGATGTAGGCTATATCATTGAGGCTTCTGTATATGTAGATGACGCTCTTATTGATAAGACTAAAAGCAGCGAAAATCCTATAACCGTGATGAAATATCGCGAGATGTTTAAGCGTAGAGTAGATAAAGGGCAATGCTGGCATCAGCCTTGTTTGGGAACAAGGGAGTTTGCTGCAGATTTCTCCAAACCCTCTGAAGAAGATAAGCCTAAAGAAAGAATTGATTATCCTATTGGCAGCATGTTTTATGACATGCTATATGATGAAGAAGGCAATGTCACTCCATTGTTCTTTTACAACGTGGCAATAAAAAATAACATACTTGCATGTCCAGAAGACAAAGCCGTCAAGATGTTGTCTTCATCACATTTGCCCCCTCAAAAAAATGATTTCTATTACAATCAAGTCGTTTGTGAGCATTACCAGAAAGAAGAAGCAGAATTTAAAGAGGAAGCTGAATTATGATACATGAATTAGTTGAGTTAGGAAAGAGTGTGCCAACAAGGAAGAGAGAGGTTTCCCAAGATGGCTCCCTAAAAAAAGAGCCTGTTGCACAGTGCATAATCATTGATACAGAAGGAAATTTCCAAGGATTCGAAAAACATGGAAAAGACCTTGATGCTGAAGTTATAACTGACTCGAAAGGCTTAATCAAAGCCAAACAGGGTTCCGCGCGATTCTTACTTGACAAATGTGAAGAGGTGCTTGGCATAACTATTGACTATACCAAACATGAGGCATTCAAGAATATGCTAAAGCCCTATGTTAAGGTCGACGCTTTTGCACCTATAACTAAATTCTACGAAGGAAGCGGATTTATAAAAGCTGTAGAAGCATTTCTTGATTTGGGAAATAGCTACACAAGAGATAATTTTACTTTCACAGTGGGTTCTTCATTGCTGTTGAATAACGATGAAGTAAATAAAGCAATAAATTCTCATATCGAAAAAGAGACACAAAAACAGACAAAAAGAAAAAAACAAAATGGATGGAGTTTAAAGAAGGCGTCTTATGAAATAGAAATAGTTATTAATGAGAATGGTGAATTTAAAGAGTTCAAATTTGGTGATAAACAATCTGTCTTGACCGAATCAAATGATGGAAAGACCGACACTTTCCTCTTAGTGGGCAAAGCAGAAGTAATATTTGGTATAATTGATGTAAGAAACGAGAAAAAACACTCCAACTTTTTAAAGAAACTTGAAGAATATCGTGCAGAGCTTCCCTCCTTGAAACCTGTTTTCAAATTCTATGAAGATAAAAATGGCTATGGACTGACGAAAGCGATTTCAGAATCAGTCAAATGCTTTGGAAAAGATAGCAAGAAGAAAACATATAATCTTACCTTTATGGTGGGAACTAAAATACTATTAAACGATAAAAAGGTAAAGTCTGTAATATCAAAACGTTTTAAGGACAAAGAAAAGGAGTTAGTTAAGAATCAAACGAGATGCTGTTCGATTTGCGGAAAATCTGATAGTCCAATATTAGACGAAACGCACGGCTTTGTTTCAATGCCTAAGGGTCAGAGTGCTGGCTGTGCTTTGGTTTCATACAACAAACCAGTTTTTATGTCTTATGGTCTGGAAGGCAATCTTAATTCCTCTATTTGCAGAAATTGTGCACGAGAATATAGAGAAGGGTTGAATTTCTTGCTGACTGACGGACAGGATAAGTTTGACAAGAGGAAAAAGGAGATACATTTCCGATTCAATCACAGAATCAAAATCAGTGATTCTACCGTTGCACTATTTTGGGCTTCTGAAGGTATGAAAGATTTTGACCCATCGTCCATAGATAATCCTCCTGATACCTCAAAAATCAAACGTATGTTTGAATCTGTTTGGAATGGCAAAAAGGCAGGAGTATCAACTGTGGATGATAATAAGTTCTATAGTTGTACACTTTCTTCAGCAGCAGCCCGCATTGCCGTTCGTGATTGGACTGTAATCAGCTTAGAAGAATACAAGCAAAATCTTACCTCTTGGTTTCAAGATATAGAGATGCAAGACAGCGAAAGTTCATATACGTATCCCCCTTTATGGGCTTTGATTAGTACTACCCAAAAGGATCCAAAGCCTGGAGAGAAGCCGAAAGATGATGCTGATTCCAAAACAAAGATAGGCTCTCTACTTTGGAGTGCTGCAATCAAAGGTCCATCTTACAAAATTCCCTTAGAAGTCCTTCATTCTATTCTCATTAGGATATGGAAGGGTGATAAACTGTCTACAGCCAGAGTTGCTGTAATAAAGCTGATTATTAATCGTAATACAAATAAAAATATGAAATCAACATTAGATGAATCCAACAAAAGTGTAGCCTACTTATGTGGCAGACTTTTCGCTGACATAGAATCAATGCAGCGAGAAGCCATTGGTAGAAAAGTAAACAGTGGCGTAAAAGAACGCTTTTTTGCTGCTGCCGCTTTACAACCTGCGTATGTCTTTGGAATCCTTTTAACAAAGAATGTTCCAGTATACGAGCGCAAAGTGAGCAAGGATACTAAAGAAAAGCTAGAAGAAATAGCTCAGATGATAAGTGAAAATGGGTGCATTCCGCAACATTTCACCCCCATCGAACAAGGTGAATTTGCTTTGGGCTATTATTTTCAAAAGGCTCGTAACATCAATGACAGCCTTCAAAAAAGAAAAGGAGATAATTCTGATAATAAATAACTAATTAAAAAACAGTATTGATATGAGTGATTTCATTCAGAACAGGTATGACTTCGTATTTCTGTACGATGTAAAAGATGGTAATCCAAATGGTGACCCAGATTTTGACAACCAACCAAGGATTGACTTCGAGACAAGAGAAGGCCTTGTCTCTGATGTGTGTATTAAACGTAAAGTACGCAACTATGTTCAGCTAAAAGTTGAAGCAGGTGAGCTTGATGGTTCCAAGTATGAGATTTTTATTCGACAAGGAGAACCTTTGAATAAAAAAATCGAAGATGGAAATAGTGCTGCAAATGGTGATGAAGAAAAAGGTCGGATGTCAATGTGTGACAAGTATTATGACATTCGTACTTTTGGCGCTGTTTTAAGTACTGGCGAAAAATCTTCAAATGAAGATGAAAATACAAACGAAACATCTTCAGATAATGGTACCAGTAAGAATAATAAAGGAAAGGGGAATAAGAAAAATTCAAGCAAGCAAAAGGGAATTGGGGTCGTTCGTGGCCCTGTGCAATTCGTTTTTTCAAGAAGTGTTGATCCTATTGATAGCAGAACACATTCCATCACGCGATGCTGTGTGACGACACAAGAAGAAGCCGATAAAGGTAATAAAAACACAATAGGCAACAAATCAACCGTCAGTTATGGCCTCTATCGTATGCATGGCTATGTGTCAGCTTTTGACGGAATAAAATGTCATTTTACAGAAGATGACTTGAAGCTTCTTTGGGAGGCATTGATGAATGCTTTTGAGCATGATCATTCAGCAGCCCGTGGTGAGATGAATGCTCGCGCCTTGATTGTGTTCAAGCATGAATCAAAATTAGGGAATGCACGCTCCTCCCAACTTTTCGATCTGGTGAAATGCCAAAAGAAAGAGGGTGTGGTTTATCCGCGATCGTTTGAAGACTATGAAGTAACTCCATTAGATGATATAAAAAAGGGAGTAAAAACAATCAGCGACAAGATAGAAGTTGAGGAGAAGGTGTTATAGATTATGCCTAAAAAACATGAGATAAGAAACAGCACGGCGGAGTTCCTCATCTTCCAGGCGGAAGGAAAGGAACAGGGTGTGGAGGTGTACTATAAGGATGAGAACATCTGGGCAACGCAGAAGGCAATGGCGACGTTGTTCGACTGCTCGACGGACAATGTTGGATTGCATCTGAAGAACATCTTTTCATCTGGAGAGCTGGTTAAGGAGTCAGTTACCGAGAAAATCTCGGCAACTGCTTCCGATGGGAAGAATTATCTTACTCAGTTCTACTCACTCGATGCCATCATCGCTGTTGGCTACCGCGTAAACAGCATCCGTGCCACCCAGTTCCGCCAATGGGCTACGAGTGTGCTGCGACAGTTTGCCATCCGTGGCTACGTGCTCGACAAGAAGCGTATGGAGAACGGCACGTTCCTTGGTGAAGATTACTTTGAACACCTGCTGGCAGAGATACGCGAGATTCGACTGAGCGAGCGGCGGTTCTACCAAAAGTTGACAGATATCTATGCCACCAGTATGGACTATAACAAGGACGCTCCGACAACCAGGCTGTTCTTCAAGAAAATCCAAAATAAGATGCACTATGCCGTTCATGGACGGACTGCCGCAGAACTGATTATGGAGCGTGCTGATGCCGACAAGGAACACATGGGACTGACGACTTGGGAGAATGCGCCCGACGGAAAGATTGTCAAGACAGATGTGGTGATTGCCAAGAACTATCTGAAGGAGATGGAACTGGAGGATATGGGGCGCATCGTGACGGCTGTGTTGGAGTTTGCAGAGAGCCGTGCCAAGCGGCACATCCCGATGACGATGGAAGACTGGGCGAAGCGCATCGATGCCTATCTTTCGAGTGACGAGCGACCCATCCTCGACAATGCCGGTAGCGTGAGCCATGAAGATGCCGTGCTGCATGCTGAAACAGAGTTTGAGAAGTATCGTGTCGTGCAGGACCGTCTGTTTCAAAGTGACTTTGACCGTTTTTTGGGTGCTCTGCCTTTTGAGGAAGACAATAACAGTGACAATTAGCCCATGACCTACAGCGACGACGATATGCTCATGTTGTCGGGGATACAGCACTTCCGTTTCTGTCCCCGCCAGTGGGCGTTGATACACATTGAGCAGCAGTGGGACGACAACCGGCTGACGATGGAGGGGAGCCTGATGCACCGACACGTAGACGACCCCTTCTATCGGCAGAAGTGCGGTGACTATATCTCGCTGCGCTCTGTCAGCGTTGCTTCGCTTCAGTTGGGACTCTATGGCGTGACCGATGTCGTGGAACTGCGCCCTACCACAGATGAAGAGAATGCCATCAGCCATCCTCACTATCCAGGTCACTGGCTGCCTTATCCTGTAGAGTACAAGCATGGAAAGCCTAAGAAACATGAGGAGGACGAAGTGCAGCTGGCAGCTCAGGCGATGTGTCTGGAGGAGCAATACGGCATCCACATAGATTACGGGGCCATCTTCTATGCAGAAATCCGGCACAGGGTAGAGGTGGCTATCTCTGATGAATTACGGCAGAATGTAACAGACTGCGCACGACGGATGCACGAGATATTCTCGTCGGGCCAGTTGCCTGCCATCCGGCGAGGCAAGCATTGCGATAAATGTTCGCTGAATAACATCTGCATGCCAGAATCGGTTGATTGCACCTATGTGTCTCATTACCTTAAAAAGAACCTGTATGAGGAAACTACTTAATACACTTTACGTCACCACGCCCGAAGCCTATCTGAGCAAGGACGGGATGAATGTGGTCATCTCTGTGAAACAGCAGGAGGTGTTTCGCATACCTATTATCAATATAGAGGGCATCGTGACTTTCGGCTACATGGGAGCCAGTCCAGGCCTGATGAAACTCTGTGCTGACAATGGGGTGTCGCTGACCTTCCTGTCGCCTAACGGAAGATTTGTGAGTCGTGTGCAGGGGCAGACAAAGGGCAATGTGCTGCTACGTAAGGCACAATACCGTTTGGCTGACGATGAACAGTGGTCGCTGCATGTGGCACAACTCTTTGTGGCTGGCAAGATACAGAACTATCGTAATGTGCTTCGCAGGTATATCCGCGACTATGGCGAGAATGCTGATGTGGAGAATGCTGTTAAGGCATTGGACATGGAGAAACGCGATGCTTTGAGGTCTGCCGACAGGACTGAACTGATGGGCATAGAAGGGAGGGCTGCTAATTGCTATTTCTCTGTTTTCCCTCAACTCATCTTGCAGCAAAAGGCCGACTTTCCCTTTGCCGGACGTAACCGACGACCACCAAAAGATGCAGTGAATGCGATGCTTTCACTAGCCTATACGCTATTGGCTAATGATACGGCTGCAGCTTTGGAAACGGTAGGACTGGATCCATACGTAGGCTTTTTCCACACGCTGCGACCGGGCAGGACATCGTTGGCACTGGATGTGATGGAGGAGATGCGTGCCTACCAGGGCGACCGTTTTGTACTCTCGCTTATCAACAAGAGACAGATAGCCGCTAATGATTTCCTGTACCAAGGAGAGAAGGGCGTAGTGATGACCGACAAGGGACGAAAGACCTTCTTGACAGCCTGGCAAAACCGAAAGAAAGAGACTATTATCCATCCTTATCTTAACGAGAAGGTTCCCATCGGACTGCTATCATACGTACAGGCGATGCTTCTGGCGCGCTATGTGAGAAATGATATTGACGATTACCCTGTATTCCTATTCAAATAAATATGTATATACTGATTACTTACGATGTTGATACTGTGAGCGAGACGGGACAGAAACGTCTCCGTCAAGTGGCAAAAGCCTGTAAAGACTATGGCCAACGGGTACAAAACTCCGTGTTTGAGTGTGAAGTGTCTGAAGCGCAGTTTGTGACCTTGAAGAGCTGGATTGCTTCTATCATGGATATGGAGTTGGATAGCATTCGCTTCTATTTCCTCAGTTCAAAGAGTCATGGGCGTGTCATGTCACTTGGCAAGGTGACATCTTACGATGTAGGTGAGGCAATTATCATTTAGTGCGAATCTGGTGCTATGCAAGAAAACAAGACTATTCGCACTGGCTGACAATCAGTTAGTTAATCGCTATTCGCTTATTACCATAATAGGATATTAGCCTCTTTAGAATACAATTCGCAAAAACATTGATTGAAAGCCTTGACTACAATCATGTTATAGCGATAAGGTCGCCCCCCATGCGGGGGCGTGGATTGAAACACTTATAATCAGTTATCTTATAATCAGGAATATGGTCGCCCCCCATGCGGGGGCGTGGATTGAAACAAGTGCTAATAATATGTCAATTGCACGTACTTCAAGTCGCCCCCCATGCGGGGGCGTGGATTGAAACCATACATATTAACCTTACGTACAGAAGAATGATGTCGCCCCCCATGCGGGGGCGTGGATTGAAACATTCTTGAAGCCCAAAGACTAGAAATTGGGTCATTCGTCGCCCCCCATGCGGGGGCGTGGATTGAAACCCAACACCTACAAGATGACCAACGGCTGGGGTATGTCGTCGCCCCCCATGCGGGGGCGTGGATTGAAACTTATCCGCAGGCCTGGCTTGACCTGACAGACACGTCGCCCCCCATGCGGGGGCGTGGATTGAAACAAAATCACCTCGCCACTGTTGACGCCTATCATCCGTCGCCCCCCATGCGGGGGCGTGGATTGAAACATCAGTTCGATGTCGGTCACGGTGCCGTGGGTAGTCGCCCCCCATGCGGGGGCGTGGATTGAAACGAGCCTCGGTTGTTCCAAGACTGCCCGTTGCCGTGTCGCCCCCCATGCGGGGGCGTGGATTGAAACAGTCCGTAGCTGATGACTATCTGCGTGCCCTCTGTGTCGCCCCCCATGCGGGGGCGTGGATTGAAACAGCGCGAGGCTGTGGACGGTATGCCTACTGTGAGGTCGCCCCCCATGCGGGGGCGTGGATTGAAACAAGGCCATCACGGCACTGACCATCGGCATGGATCGTCGCCCCCCATGCGGGGGCGTGGATTGAAACAACCTCTGGGCACTGCTTACGACGATGCTGATGGTCGCCCCCCATGCGGGGGCGTGGATTGAAACATATTGTCTGTCTTTTACCTATCCCCCGATTCCGTCGCCCCCCATGCGGGGGCGTGGATTGAAACATAAAGATGAATTTATTAGTAAAGCCAAACTAAGTCGCCCCCCATGCGGGGGCGTGGATTGAAACTTTTAATTTCCAAATTTTTCTAAAAAAAAATGAGGTCGCCCCCCATGCGGGGGCGTGGATTGAAACTCAGTAGTATACTTTCCGAATATTGAGTCAGTTGGGTCGCCCCCCATGCGGGGGCGTGGATTGAAACCTATTGGTATAATAGTCATCAGAAGAAAACGTAGGTCGCCCCCCATGCGGGGGCGTGGATTGAAACTGCAAGATTGCCGACGGGTCCGTTCAGGTCGGCCGTCGCCCCCCATGCGGGGGCGTGGATTGAAACTTCAACACCTATGGCGATAATTTGCAATTGTTCTGTCGCCCCCCATGCGGGGGCGTGGATTGAAACTAAGAGCCGAAAGTGTGTAACTATGGAACAAAAAGTCGCCCCCCATGCGGGGGCGTGGATTGAAACTACAACGCAATGGCTGAGATTCTTGATCACTCTTGGTCGCCCCCCATGCGGGGGCGTGGATTGAAACGTGCAGGGTACTGCTGAGGAAACTGCATTTGTCAGTCGCCCCCCATGCGGGGGCGTGGATTGAAACTACAGAGTACAGCGCGTCGTACGCCTGGCTTCTGTCGCCCCCCATGCGGGGGCGTGGATTGAAACAGGATGGAAAGCAAGCCGGGGGCCTCAAAGGTGTGTCGCCCCCCATGCGGGGGCGTGGATTGAAACTAACCATACGAATTGATTGTAAGACACGCACCGGTCGCCCCCCATGCGGGGGCGTGGATTGAAACTGCAAAAATCGCCACTTTACACCTCCCATCCGCTGTCGCCCCCCATGCGGGGGCGTGGATTGAAACTCGGAGGGCTCTACTCGCGCCGCATCTGGGAGGCGTCGCCCCCCATGCGGGGGCGTGGATTGAAACATGATGCCACGGCGGGTGTAGTATTGCACCCTGTGTCGCCCCCCATGCGGGGGCGTGGATTGAAACATCTAATGTAAAAATATCTGTTACATCCATAGGTCGCCCCCCATGCGGGGGCGTGGATTGAAACTATTGTGATAGGCCGTAAGCCTATTATAGAGCCTGGGTCGCCCCCCATGCGGGGGCGTGGATTGAAACTGGGTGGCGCGGTTGATGGCGTTGTTGGCGATGAGTCGCCCCCCATGCGGGGGCGTGGATTGAAACCAGCGCACGGTCGCCGATGTCACACTTGGGAGCGGTCGCCCCCCATGCGGGGGCGTGGATTGAAACTCTGACAAGGTAGCCAAGGACAAAGCCGAGATATACAGTCGCCCCCCATGCGGGGGCGTGGATTGAAACTGCTTCTCGTTGAGCAGCATCTTCGACTCGCGCTGTCGCCCCCCATGCGGGGGCGTGGATTGAAACTGATACTGGAGCATGAACTGCCCCTCCGTCCTGGGTCGCCCCCCATGCGGGGGCGTGGATTGAAACGTTCCACATTTCACGCGCATTGACCTGTGTGGCAGTCGCCCCCCATGCGGGGGCGTGGATTGAAACTCGACCACGCCCAGTTTGTCGGAAAGCTCGCGCTGTCGCCCCCCATGCGGGGGCGTGGATTGAAACGGCACGTTGAAGTAGCACAGCATCGGCAATATGCGGTCGCCCCCCATGCGGGGGCGTGGATTGAAACATCGTAGAAGGTAGCAGCAACAAGGTGATAGCCGTCGCCCCCCATGCGGGGGCGTGGATTGAAACCTGACCCGTAAGAGCGGCAAGACCGAGCTGGGCGTCGCCCCCCATGCGGGGGCGTGGATTGAAACTGTAACTTCTGTGGCACTGTCTGTACCGCGTGGTGTCGCCCCCCATGCGGGGGCGTGGATTGAAACGGCCTCACGGCCGCACCCTCGCCGCTCCGCGGCAGTCGCCCCCCATGCGGGGGCGTGGATTGAAACAAGGATACTCTGTGGGTGCTGGTTGTCAGCGTGAAGTCGCCCCCCATGCGGGGGCGTGGATTGAAACCTCGTAACAGGCACCGCATCAAACGTCCGTTGTGTCGCCCCCCATGCGGGGGCGTGGATTGAAACGTCTATTACCAGAACGTCAAAGGGTAGGTTTCGTCGCCCCCCATGCGGGGGCGTGGATTGAAACGACCTTTGCCGAATACACCTTTTTGGCGTACACGACGTCGCCCCCCATGCGGGGGCGTGGATTGAAACCTGAAAGCCATTAAATCGGTAGACCCGCAGGAACGTCGCCCCCCATGCGGGGGCGTGGATTGAAACTACGAAAGATTTATCATTGACGCTTACGGTTGGATGTCGCCCCCCATGCGGGGGCGTGGATTGAAACTTTAGTTCGGCAATCCTGATTTGCTGTACCTTGGTCGCCCCCCATGCGGGGGCGTGGATTGAAACATGCCATTGTATATGCTTTTGTTATCTGGGCTTCGTCGCCCCCCATGCGGGGGCGTGGATTGAAACCGAAGTCTGTGACCGAAATGATTCCTGCAGAGTGTCGCCCCCCATGCGGGGGCGTGGATTGAAACCAGTTTGGTTTTAACCAAATAACTCCTGTTATAGTCGCCCCCCATGCGGGGGCGTGGATTGAAACCCCGACGGGTCTATTGTGACGGCTGTAGCCATTGGCGGTCGCCCCCCATGCGGGGGCGTGGATTGAAACGTAGTCTATAGCAAGACCGGCTCCAGCAGCAACGAGTCGCCCCCCATGCGGGGGCGTGGATTGAAACGCTGCCGTCCTGCGGTTGTGGCAAAGCAACGGTGTCGCCCCCCATGCGGGGGCGTGGATTGAAACAATAGCCGTTGTATCTATGCCTACAACAGAAGCTGTCGCCCCCCATGCGGGGGCGTGGATTGAAACACAAGCTCGAATATCCTCTAACCGCTGAACTCTGTCGCCCCCCATGCGGGGGCGTGGATTGAAACAGATCGAAGTCGTCACCGTCCTTGCCGAATACCCGTCGCCCCCCATGCGGAGGCGTGGATTGAAACTCTACACAACTCACACGTGAGATGTTCGAAACAAGTCGCCCCCCTGCGGGGGCGTGGATTGAAACGAACCTGACGTAACAACTAGAATCAAGGGGACAGGTCTTTGATCCAGGCCTGAATCAAAGACTGAATGAATTCAACGAATTCATTTCAAACAACCTATCCCCATGATTATTCACGTTAAACTCTACAAATCTTATCGTTAATTGAAAAAAAAGTTGTACCTTTGCAGCCGAAAGGCTGCGAAAGCGATAAGACAGGAGGCATGGAGCAAACGCTGTTCTCCTTTCGCTGGTATCGGTCAACATTATAATTGATAATACGAAAGATTATATAACTATGGCAACAGCAATCAGATCTATCCCGACACTCTACGGCGAGACAGCCAAGTCGTTTGAAAGCGAAGCCAAGCGAACGGAACAGAATCCAGGTACGCAGGACTATCGCCATGAGGCGAAAGTTGTTTCTGACTTTCTGAGATCATGGGGACAGGTTTTTGAATGAATTCAACGAATTCATTTCAAACAACCTGTCCCCATGATTACATCCTCTCACGCTCCGCCGCATAAAAAATCCGTGCTGTGCGGTTGAAACTCCTATATCTTTGGGGTGACTACTCTGTGCTGAAAGCACCTTCTCCATTCAGCAAATAGCTTCTACACTGAATAGCTTCTGAAGGTGAAGGGCGTGAACCGCAATTTCGACGCCAACAGCAAGAGCGAGGATGACGAGGCCTACATCGGCGTGCGACTGGTAGAAGACGAGGATGCCGACGAGCCGGGCATCTATTATTTGGAGGTTTTCCTGGTTGACTTTGTGCCTACGGCCTTTGCCACTGAGA
>OCTW011297692.1_pt1 | contig 16577 bp, 12 predicted proteins | sample 1539671 | NCBI WGS metagenome assembly OCTW01 (sample SAMN02144230, study PRJEB22623) | gut metagenome | biome: sheep rumen | host: Ovis aries | place: New Zealand
TACGCCACCATCACTTTCGCCGAGATCGAATTTTGCACGACCTTGACCAGAGATGATGTCTACTGGGATCAAATTCTTAACCATTAGAATTGGATCTACTACCTTGATGGTATATGTACCATTACAGGTAACTGCCAACATTACGTTGCCATACTTACCATCTTGATAGCGAACTGGCGATTGAGTACCGAACGCCAAGCCGGCAATATCCTTCAAGTTTACATAGAAAGCAAACTGTTGGTTACCTGGTTGACCACCAAACTTGAACTGGTTCCAGCTTTGACCGAAGGTTGAAGCAAAGAAACCATCACCAGAAAACATACTCTTAGCTTCTGGATTATTTTCAGTAGTATAGGTATATCCACCAGGTTCGGAGATTACGCCAGTGATACCACCATTTTCTACCGTAATCAAACAGGTGCCTTCAGGAACCAAGAACTTGCTACCATTGCTGATAACATTGGCGTTCTCTTCACCGTCGTTGTTTTCGCTTCCATCTTTCTTTACTGGAACAGCGCGGGCGATCAAAGTATGATCGGTCATGTTAGCCGGCGGCGCCATGTACTCTAGCCATTGGTTAGCAAAGCTACCGCTGAGAGCCCCACCAAATGCTTTCAAAAAGCCCATTTATTAACCTCCTTAAAGTTGTTTATGCTTTAAGTATAGCAGAAAACCGCCCCGTGCGCGGTGATTCTTCTTCAGAATTTACCAACAAGCATAAGCATACTTGACAAAAAACACAATGTGTGCTATAATGTAATAATAAGTTACTTCCTAGTAGCTTATCGAACATTAAGTTGCAGAAAAAATATAAGCTCCCTACTTCGGATTAGCTTCGAGCTGTTAAAACCTTGACAGCTTAAAGCTAATTCGAAGAAAAAAGAATATAGCACGATACTTGTAAACCCTTGCTTGTTTTTTAAAAAGGGGAAATTATATGTCAAGAGTTAAAAGAGGATTCGTAAACATTGTCACACGCATCGCAGCAATCCTTTACGTGATTGCTAACAAAGGAACCGTAGACCCTTCTCATACGTCCGCAACTTGCGCCAACGACGAATGGACTTATTACAATGATAGGCCCAATGGCACCGAGTTTAACGACTTCAACTTTGGAAGAGATTACGATGAACTTGAAGGAGGTGAATTAACCTACGTCGTACACGTAAACGATTGCAACACATAAAATTGACACTGTAACTATCAACCCAGGCCCCGAGCAATCGGGGCCTCAACCATTTCTAGAAGCATCAAAAAACAGGGCCCCACCGCCCTGCCTTTTTATATCTATGATCAGAATCTCTTGGTTGCGTCTTCAATGACCTGAATAGCTTCTTCGAGACCAAAGAAACCTTTAACCTTGGTTGTGCCAGGCTTCTTCAAATCCTTATAGTGGTTGAAGTGGAATTCAAGCTGTTCGATTGTGCGCTTTGGCAAATCTTCCAAAGTCTTAATACAATCACCGTTGTTACGATCATCATCAACGACAGCGATAATCTTGTCGTCAACTTCACCATCATCAACAAACTTCATTACGCCAAGAATACGAGCTTTTACATAAATACCAGTCGTAAGCGGTTGATCGGTAATAACGAGCACATCGAGCTCATCGCCATCTTCATCAAGAGTCTGCGGAATGAAACCGTAGTTGCAAGGCTTTGCAAATGCCATTGGCTCAATGCGGTCAAGCATGAAGCAAGCGCGCTTGCGATCCCACTCAATCTTTTGATTGCTTCCGGTTGGAATCTCAATCACAACATTAATCTCACCATTTTTGTAATCACCAGGTTCAAGTACTTGGTTAAAATCAGCCATTTCACTCCTTTCGTTTTTGACTGCCCCGAACGGGGTTTCTTTCCATTATCATACCACAGTCTATATGCTATAATAAGCATAAGTATCATCTAATAATTATTAGGAGAACTAAACACATGGTAAGAATTGCCATCAACGGCTTTGGGCGTATTGGTCGTAATGCGTTCAAAATTGCTTTTGACCGCAACGACGCAGAAATCGTTGCCATCAACGACCTCACTGATGCCCCAACCTTGGCGCATCTTCTCAAGTATGACTCTAACTACGGTATCTACTCCAAAGACGTCAGCGCCGATGGCGAAGATCTCATCGTAGACGGCAAGCGCATTCGCGTTCTTTCCGAAAAAGAACCAGCCAACTTGCCATGGGGTGAAATGAACGTCGATGTCGTAATCGAATCCACTGGTTTCTTCACTGATCCAGCTAAGGCTCGCGCCCACATCGATGCCGGCGCTAAGAAAGTCGTCATCTCCGCTCCAGCTAAGGGCGAAGGCGCTAAGACTATTGTTCTCGGCGTCAACGAAGACGAAGTTACCGTCGATGATCAAATCATCTCCAACGCTTCCTGTACCACTAACTGTATTGCACCAGTCATGAAAGTCCTCGAAGACAACATTGGCATCGAAAAAGCTATGATGACCACCGTCCACAGCTACACTGCCAGCCAGAAGCTCCAAGATGCTCCTGCCAAGGACATCCGTGAGGCTCGCTCTGCTGCTGAGAATATTGTCCCAACCACTACCGGCGCCAGCAAAGCTGCCGCTCTCACAATTCCTTCCCTCCAGGGCAAGTTCAACGGTCTTTCCGTCCGCGTCCCAACCCCAGTAGTTTCCCTTTCGGATATTACTGCTGTTACCAAACGCGACACTAGCGTCGAAGAAATCAATGAAATGTTCAAGAAAGCTGCCGCTGATCCATATTATCAGGGCATCCTTGACGCTACCGAAGAAGAGCTCGTTTCCATCGATTATCGTGGCAACTCTCACTCTTCCATTGTCGACCTTAAGCTCACTGACGTTATCGGCGGCAACCTCATTAAGGTTGTTGCTTGGTACGACAACGAATGGGGCTACAGCAACCGTCTCGTTGAACTAACTGTCGATCTCGGCAAGATGGGTCAAGAATAATATGCAAATCTTCCTCGGCGCCGACCATCGCGGCTTCGAACTCAAAAACCGCATCGTCGAATGGCTTCAAGGCCAATCTATACCATGCACGGATTTCGGCGCCGCCACCTATGACGCCGAGGATGATTACAATGACTACGCCAAGCAAGTAGCGCACGCCGTGCTTGATAGCCAAGAGCCAGAAAGTTTCGGTATCTTAGTTTGCGGTTCTGCCCAGGGCGTAGCCATGCAGGCAAATCGTTTCAAAGGCATTCGTGCCGCAATCTGTCACAGCCCAGCAGAGTCCATCGAGACTCGTGGCCATAATGACGCAAACGTACTCTGCATCTCTGCCGATCAACACGCAAACGATTTTGCTGAAATTATCAGTAGCTTCCTACAAAGCCCTGCACTTCAAGATCCAAAATATCAACGCCGAAATCAAAAATTAGACGAGGATTAGTATGGCAATTACAACTATCATCCCAACCATCACCGAAACAACACCTACCGAATACAAGGCAAAAGTAGAGATGCTCTACCCTTTCGCTAAACGTGTTCACATCGACGTTTCTGATGGTACGCTCACGCCAAACACTACCATTAATGAGACAGCCGTGTGGTGGCCAAAGGGTTGGACCGTCGATATTCATATGATAGTCGCTGAGCCATCTAAACATGTCGACAACATTCTCAAGCTTCATCCAAATATGGTGATTTTTCACGCCGAAGCTCGCGACGATCTTTTGCCAATTTTTGACAAGCTCAAACAAAGCGGCATCAAGGTCGGCGTTGCTATCGTGAAGAGCGTCTACCCTGGTAGTATCAAAGCTATTCTAAACTCTGCAGATTATGCACTTATTTTCTCGGGCACACTCGGCAAGCAAGGCGGCACTGCCGACCTATTGCTAGGCGAAAAAGTTGCCCTCATCCAAGACATCCACCCAAGTATCGAAATCGGGTGGGATGGCGGCGCTAATCTCGAAAACGTCCGCCAGATTGCCCATATTGGCGTAACAGCAATTAACGTTGGCAGTGCCATAAGTAAGGCCGAGGACCCTGCCAAAGTATTTGAAGAAATGAATAAAGAGATCGAAAAGGAGGATCCTATTTAATGGCCCGTATCGTTAGCGTAGGCGCCGCCCTACAGGACGTATATTTAATTGATCATGACGATTTTGGCACCAACAAGCGTGGATATTTTAACCAAATCGAACTTGGCACAAAAGTCGATATCGATAAAATCAAATTCAGCACCGGCGGTGGCGCAACCAACGCCGCTACTACTTTTGCTCGCTATGGTCATGAATCAATTTTCCTCGGCTGTATTGCCGACGATCCAGCTGGCGCTGCTATTATCGCCTCCTTCGACGACGAAGGCATCGACAATAGCTACGTAACATACATCCCCAATGCACATACTGGTTATTCTGTCGTTCTCCTCACCCCTGGCGGCGAGCGCACTATCCTAACTTGTCGTGGCGCTTCTGCTAAATTCGACGCCATCAATCCCGACGATCTCGACACAATCCACCCAGATTGGATGTATGTCACAACTTTCCGTGGTAACATGGATGCTCTCGATCGCCTCTTTACCAAAGCACACTCGATGGGCGTTAAAATCATGTTTAACCCAGGCAATCTCGAACTCAAGAATCAACGCAAGCTTCTCGGTCTCCTTTCCGACGTAGATGTTCTATTGCTCAATAAAGACGAAGCCAAGAAGATTGTCGAAGGAACCGTCTTTTCCGAAATCTTTGCCCGCGTTAAGAACTACGTTCCTGCCGCTATTGTTACTGACGGTAGCCAAGGCGCGTTCGCTGGCGATGGCAATGAAACTTATCGCATCGGCCTCTACGAAGATGTCGAAGTAAAAGACGCCACCGGTGCGGGCGACTCCTTCGGATCCGGCTTCCTTGCCGCTTATGCTGACGGTCGCAGCTTCAAGGATTCCCTTATCTTCGCATCTGCCAACTCTACTTCTGTCGTTCAAAAAATTGGTAGCAAAGCTGGTATTATTACAAAACATAAACATTTACATGACATGCCCATACAGGAGGTACGCTGATGGATGAATCTGTCACAGAATGGCTAAATGATATGGCGAACGGAAAACTAAACGAAGAAGACGTCGAGCGCTCGTTGCGCTACGCTAAAGAGCTCGAGAAGGGCCTCGCAAAAATCCGCACCTATTCCCAGGGCGTATCTATTTTTGGCTCCGCTCGTCTTCCTCAAGACGGTAAATGGTGTAAACTCGCCCGCGAACTCGGCTACAAACTCGCCCAAAACGGCCACCCAGTCATTACTGGCGGCGGCCCATCCATCATGGAAGCCGCTAATCGTGGCGCTTACGAAGCTGGCGGTCGCAGCATCGGTCTGAACATTCAGCTCCAACACGAGCAACACCTTAATCCATATGTCACTGACGAAATGGAATTCCATTATTTCTTTGCCCGCAAAGTTATGCTTACAATGAGTTCTAAGGTTTACGTTTACTTCCCTGGCGGTTTCGGCACTTTAGACGAGTTCTCCGAAATCCTTCTTCTTATGCAAGAAGGCAAAATGCCAAAGATGCCAATGTTCCTCATCGGCAAGTCCTTCTGGAAGCCAATCGATCGTTGGTTCGAAAGTAAATTACAAAAAAGCTTTAAGACCATCAACCCCGCCGATCGTAAAATTTACAAAATTACCGACGATATCGACGAAGTCGTTAAAGCTGCAAACAAAATCGGTCACCGCAGTATTTACGACAATCTCTACAACAACCATAAATCTAACAGTCCATACCAACACATCTAAAAATAGCCCCGAGAGGGGCTTATTTTTTAATCCTCAATTCTTTTCGCGCCTTCTTCCAATCTACCTTCTCTACCACTATCAAAATACCAGCAAAAATCGGTGCACACAGAGCTCTAAACACAAAAAGACTATGTTGGAAAGAATGGTTCCGCAATACAAGAAACCTGATTAAAGGTACTAAACATATCAATAATAGAGTTTTCACTAATTCATTATTGTATTCTTTACAACGATAATGCCTTAGAAAGAAAAAAATCGTAACTGCAAATAATATCGTTATTAGTCCACCGATAATGCCAGTGTCAAAGAACATCAAGTTATTTATATTATTCATAACGCTAAATATTACTAGTAAAATCGGATTATTAAACCAGTTATCTGCACCCAATCTCTCTAATACACTGCCGTTCACGTACGGCCAAACATTTTCGCCAAGAACAATCCCCGCTATAACCCATTTCATCACCCAAGTACAAATAAATGCCGCCAACCACAACCCTGCACACTTTATGCCAAAATGCACCATTCCACCTTTAATGTTCTTTTTGCGACTTAACCATACGGCGAGTATTAAAGGCATAGTCAACGTTATAGTTTCGGTAGTTAAGAAATCAAAATAGGCCGCCAACATACCAAATATAAAAATTAGTGCAGGAACACATTTTTCTTTTCCTCGCCACACTAAACTTGCAACTATTAAGCATTCAACTAGCATCAGCATAAACATCCACGTAAATTCTAAAGCTGTCGGCACAATAAAAAACCAAACCGCCACCATCGAAATCGTAAATGATATCATCGCAGCCATCTCTTTATGCTTGTATAAAATGGCAATAATAGCAATCATTAAACCGCAAATGACAGCAGTACTTAATAAATATATTTGCTCAATCGAAAAAACAACCATCAAAGGTCTCAAAACAACCAGATACCCATGCCAATATCTTAAATATTCCTGATCTGCTTTCGTTCCGTTCTTTACTTGCTCAATAAATTCTTGGGTTACAAAAGGTTCGTCCGTTGCAAATTTCGCCAGCACAACAGACTTTAAACCGTCATTAGGGTCCAGTGCGTAGTTAATCGAGAGCGAAATGCTATCCGCATAGTAATCCGACTCGGTACTCTCAAGTCCACCAATTCTCTTTTCATATTCCGAACGCACCTGCATATATTCCGCAGACTTGACGCTGTTTTCCTCTATAGCCGACCTCGGAATCTTGGCTACCAGATCCAACGCGCCGACCATCAAAAACAAAACACCCAAGAATATCCCAATATACTTCAAAATCTTCTTAATCATGGGTTCAAAATAATATATCTTAAATGCCTAAATCCATCCCTAAAGGTTCGCAATTTCGGACTTCTCCCCTCTGCGCCATTTCGCAACTTTACCGGCACTTCTTTGACGCTCAATTTCTTGCGCCCCACTTCTGCAATCATTTCAGTCGCAAATTCCATGCCAGTTGTCCGATATTCAACCTTCCTTAGAGCGTCTTTCCGAATTCCCCTAATTCCACAATGAAAATCATGTACTCTCACTCCATAGCGAATTCTCCCCGCTAAAGATAGCATTCTCACCCCGATATGATGCGACAATGGCATTGCATTTTTGGCTATCCCGCCTTTAAAACGATCACCAATCACAAAATCGTAATTCGCCAAATAATCATACATCTCGTCAATATGTAAAAAGTCATAAGTCATATCGCAATCCCCCATAATTATTCGCTCGCCCTTTGCACTCGCTAACCCTTTTCTTAATGCATTTCCGTAGCCCGGCGCTCTCTCTTCCACTACGCGTGCGCCACATTTTTTCGCAATGGCCGCCGAGTTATCCGTACTATTATTGTCTACAACAACAATTTCGCCATTTATTTTTCTTTTCTCAAAAAAACTTCTGCCCCTCTTTAATACAAGCAGCTACCGCTGCCTCCTCGTTCAGGCACGGCATTACCAAGCTTAGCTCAACCTTATCGAACTTTTTCACTCACTTTACGACAACGCCTTCCTCGCCAAAGATATTCACCAATTCATCAATCAAGGCTTTCTGTGGCTCGCATCGGAAAGGCATTCTCATTGCTTTTTTATCCTTACCAATCACTAGTATGATCTCAGATAATCCAGGATAAACTGCGCAACTTTGCTTTAGTCCAATCAGCGCCTCTTTATTCGAAGGATCCAATACACGTACAAAAACTTTCTTCGGTTTTACCGGCTTAGCATCAATGTCGCTCTCGGTTGTCCTAAAATGTGTCTGCGGTTGACTCGAAGTGCCGCTTCTACTAAAGCCTCCACCGTGGCCACCGTTCACATTCGTCGCTGCAACCTTACCGCGTGGCTTATGCGACACACCCTTCGTTGGTGCCTTTAGTTTAGCCCCAGTTGATTCATAATTATCCAATTCTTCATCAGTAATCAAATCCACCGACTCCGCATTAATCTTCGCCTCGTCCGTCTTATTCCCATCTCTGTCCGAAGCATTGACCTTACCAGTAATCTTTACGACGGCATCCTGCACTAATTTTGCACCAACTTCTTCATAGGTCTTCGGGAATACAATCACTTCAATCTCAGACATCTTATCCTCAATCTTCACGAAGGCCATCTTTGAACCGCTCTTTGTTACCAACGAACGCACATTCGTAATAATGCCACCCACAATTACCGTTGCTCCGTCTAGATTCGGCTTGATCTCATTAATTGGCATTGTTTGTTCTTCGAAGTATGTATCGTATTTGTCGAGCGGGTGTGCAGAAATATAGAGACCCATCAAATCGCGCTCCCACATCAGCTGCTCTTTATCGGAATACTTCGTCGGTGCAGGTTGTATTTCTACTTCTGGCACTTCTGCTGCCGCACCCATCGCGCCAAACAAGTCCGTCTGACCGTTTGCGGCGTCTTTCTGCATCTTGTTGCCGTATGCCTGAATTTTATCCAAGTTGAACAACAAATCTGAACGATCACCAAAGCTATCAAAACCACCAGTTTTAATCACCGATTCCCAGCTCTTCTTATTGAACTTCGCCCCCGATACGCGCTTTGCGAAGTCGCAAACTGATTTAAATTTACCGTTCTTATCGCGCTCTTCAATTACATCCTCGGCCAGCGCCTTACCCATACCCTTAATCGCCGCTAGACCAAAGCGAATTGTCTTCGTTTTACCTACTGTAGCGAAGTCTGCATAAGATTCGTTAATATCTGGGCCAAGCACCTGGATGCCCATGCGCTTACATTCCGTCATTTCGATCGCCAAACGATCCGTCCAGCGCATATCTGCCGTCATCAATGCCGCCATAAATGCTTCCGGATAATAGGTCTTCAAATAGGCAGTCCAATACGCCACCAATGCATAACACGCTGCATGGCTCTTATTGAAACAGTAGTTTGCAAAGTCGAGCAACTGACTCCAGAAGGTTTCCGCAATCTCTTTTGTCGCCCCACCGACCTTCACTGCACCTTCGATAAAGAGCGGCTTCATCTTATTCATAAGGTCAACTTTTTTCTTACCGACCGCCTTACGTAAAGTATCCGCCTGACCACCAGTAAAGCCGCACCATTCCTTCGATGCCTGCATGAACTGCTCCTGATAAATCAAGATACCGTAAGTGCTCTTCAGGGAGTTCTCAAGACCAGGATGTAAATACGTAATCGGCTCTTCCCCGTGCTTGCGCTTAATAAAGCTTTCAATGAACTGCATTGGGCCCGGGCGATAAAGCGCATTCATAGCGATCAAATCATCAAACGCCGTCGGCTGCAGTTCGCGCAAATACCGCTTCATACCAGCCGATTCAAACTGGAATACGCCCGTCGTATCACCTCTACGGAATAGGTCGTAAACATTATCATCGTCCAACGGTATTTTGTTCATGTCGATAACTTTGCCATGAACCTTCTTAATAATACGCAAAGCTTGCTGAATCACCGAAAGGTTAGACAGGCCCAAAAAGTCCATCTTAAGCAGACCGAGTTCCTCAACTTGTGGACCAGGATACTGTGTCGCCAACGGACCTTTCGCCGAAACTTCTAGTGGCATAAACTTCACTAAATCATCTGGCGCAATCACCACACCGCAAGCATGCACACCGTGCGAACGAATTGTCCCCTCAAGACGCATTGCTAAATCAATCACTTCCTTTGCGGTCGGATTCGTCTCATACTCATGTTTCAAATCCGGTTCATTCACAATCGCATCTTTCAATTTCACATGGTGCCCCATCACCGGGTCTGGTACTAGTTTCGCAATTCTATCCGCCTCCGCAAATGGCACATCCAACACGCGCGCCACATCACGTACGGCGTTCTTCGCCATCATCTTACCGAAAGTACAAATATTACTCACGCGGCCCTTGCCGTATTTCCGTGTACAATATTCAATCACCTCATCGCGACGGTTATCCTGAATATCCGTATCAATATCCGGCATCGAGATACGATCCGGGTTTAAGAAGCGCTCAAAGAGCAAATCGTATTTTAGTGGATCCAAATCGGTAATATGAATCGCATAAGCCAATAATGAACCAGCCGCCGAACCGCGCCCTGGTCCATAAATAATTCCCTGGTTCTTCCCCCAGTTGATGAAGTCCTGCACGATCAAGAAGTAGCCGTTATAGCCCATATTATCGACCACGCTTAATTCGTAATCGATACGATCCAAGATTTCTTTTGATAGCAATGGACGGATTTCCTCCACTGTTTTCGTTTGCGCCTCTTCTTTGGATAAATAGCCATAACGTTCTGCTAAACCGCGAAAGACCATATTATCCAAGTATTGCTTCTCCGTTTCACCGGTGTCGATTGGAAACTTCGGAATCAAAATCCTACCAAGTTCAAGCTTCACATTACAACGATCAGCAATCACCTTCGTATTCCTGATCGCTTCCGGACAAGTTTTCTGCCAACGTGGAATCAATTCTTCCGGCGGAATTACATTCAATTGAAAATCCTTCAATGACATGCGATTCTCGTCCGTAATGCGACTACCCGTACCGACACAAAGTAACACCTCGTGCGCGTCCTGATCCTCGTGTCTCAAATAGTGACCATCACAAGTTACCACCAATGGCAAGCCAGTCTTCTTCGAAATCTCCATCAACTTATTGTTGATTTTTGTCTGTTCTGACCAATGCGTCGGCGAATCTGGATGTCCATGGTCCTGCATTTCCAAATAAAAACGATCCTTGAAAGTATTCGAGTACCATTCAACCAATTCCATCGTGCGTTTTTCGTCATCCGCACGGATTGCCATCGAAATCTCCGAACCAGCACAACCCGAACAGCAAATAATGCCTTCGTTATACTCTTCCATCACACGGTGATCGATACGTGGCTTATAATATTTACCTTCGATTTCCGCAATCGTCATCAAGCGACAAAGGTTCTCAAAACCCTTATCATTCATCGCTAAAAGTGTAATATGGAAGCGCTCCTTATCGTATGCCGGATCGCGATCTTCTAACCTGCGTGCCGCCACATACGCCTCCAGACCCAAAATCGGCTTCACACCCGCATCTGTCGCAGTCTTATAGAGGTCAATTAAGCCAGACATCGTGCCGTGGTCGGTCACCGCCACCGCCTCCATGCCCTTTTCTTTCACAAAATCCACCAGCTCGTCCATCTTGGTCAAGCCATCAAGCAATGAATAATGCGTGTGATTGTGTAAATGCACAAAATCACTCGGTTTAAGTTGTTCCTCCGTAGCCATGTATTCATTTTACCACGAATATAAGGATATTTTAGGGGTTACCAGAGACAATGTAGTATAATAAGCATATGGGTAATAGTGAGAGGAATCCAAACCGCTATTGGAATAGCGACAAAGTCGAATCTAGCCAATGGGACAATTTAGCCGACAATCACGAGGCGGAAAAGCGCCACGAACTAACTGATGAACAGAAAAAGAAAATTGGCACCCGACTCCTCGATCTAATGATAAAAACCGAGCTCAGTTACGAAGAGCAAAGTAAAATTCTTGATGCACTAGATAAAGTATATGGCACCAACACAGCGGGCGAAAATACTAGCAGCGAAACCGTTGAAGCTGCCACCGAGGAAACCGTAGAAGATAACACCGAAACACCTGAAACCACCACCAAAGAAGCAGAAGAAGAAGCTGTCGAGGAGGCAGTTGAGGAAGCAGTCGAAGAAGCGACAGAAGAAACAGTCGCTGAAGATGCTCAAGAAGCTACTGTCGAGGAAGAAGATGACAACGAATCCAAAGAAAATATTAACGACTACGAACCACTCAATCTAGAAGAAGCAGAAACTTCCGGCAAATCAACTCTCGACATCGATAGCGTCAAAGAAGCCCTTCGAGAAAAACATTCAGAAGTCGCCGATGTCGCCATTTCTCTATTGGAGCACTGGAATGATAATCTTTCTCACGAAGACCGTCTCAATATCTTGCGTGGAAACGCCACCAAAAACCAGGCTGGTTTAGTGCGCATTTTAACAGAGGCCGGATTAATTGAGATAACTACTAACAATGGTAAATCTAGCGAAAGTCCAACTCAATCAGAAGAAACCGAGAGCAACGAAACCGAATCTAGTAACGAAGATAATGAGGCGCGTAATAAACTCGCAAGAATGTTTTATTACAACAGAAGCCGTTGGCTGCACGACACGGACCCGAGCAAAAATTGGAAAGAGTTAATAGATAATCCCGACGAATATTCACTAGAAAAACTACAGGCTCTTGAGCAGCAATACGAGACGGACCGCAAAGAGTTATTCAACAAAATAATTAGTAATGACGAACTTATGAATTGGTATACAAGGAAAGCCGGAAGTAAGGCCGCAGAAAACCTAGCCAATATGAGCTATGACGAATTATATGAATTAAACGCGGATTACGATAGACTCATAAGATCGAAGGCGGCCGCTGAAATGTTCGAAAAAGACAAAGAAACATACGAGTCTACATTTACAAGTGAAGTCGAAACGTTCTCTAATGATGAACAAAAAATGTTCTACTTCGAGCACGCACATCCATCCTTTAAGTTAGAACGCGGAAGCTATTTCAAAACCTTTATGAGTTACGAAGAAGGCGTGGAAGAAATGAAATTTTTGAACCTCGAGTACAACATCGAACGTAGAGCACTCGGCGATAGTCTCAAAAGGGATGCTGACTTTTCTAACTGGTACATATCACTCGCCGAAGGAAATAGCTTAGATGATTTAACTAATATGGGCTACAAAGATCTCTTCGAGCTCAATCAGCAGTTCGAGCAAAGTAGCCAAGAGTCCACCCCTGAATCTAGCACTAACGAGACCGCTGAGCCTAACATTGAGTCTACCAGCGACGAAGCAATCGAATCTAGCAAAGAATCAAGCGCCGAAGACGACGCTGAAGATGCCGAAGAAGAAGAGGATGAAGAAGGTGGCCTGGATTTCGATCCATTAAGCGCAGACACTCTTAATGACAGCGAAACCACCACCGAGGATGTCGTTAAATTTATGGATGGCGCATTGCAAAAAATCAAAGAGTTCTTAGGCCCAGATCGAGTCGCCAAAATTGCAAGTGCTGTAGAAAAGTTCAAAAACATAAAGGGTGCACTAAAGAGCTGGAGAGCTATGCTTACATTGCCAAGAGAAGAACTCAGCGAAGCTAATCAAGACATGCTCGATACTCTTGAAGGATACGGAGTAATAGAGGCGCAAACCGAAGAAGAAGACGGCGCAGCTGAAGAAACGGCAGCTGCAGAAGCAACAACCGCGGAAGCAACAACTGCAGAAACAACCACCGCGGAAGAAGTTGCCGAAGATGACGCCGAAGAGCTCGAACGCCCACACATTACACCAATCACAAGCATTTCTATTAAGCAAATGAGCCCAAATCATGTGAGAAAACGCATGAACGAATCGCTTCAAGCAATGGAAGGTTTCCTTAGCCCAGATGACGCCAGTAGACTAAGAGATGCCGTAGATAAGTGGAATAATGTTTTCAGTAATAGCCAAAGAAAAGGATTACTCAATCGCCCACTTAAGAAATTTGGCCCAGACAAGATTGCAGTTCTCCAAACACTTGAAGAGTTTGGCTTATTAGAGCGAATTGATGCAGAATCAGTAGCCGCCGAAGACGCCGCCGCGGAAGAAGTCGATACCAGCTCCCCATCTGAAGCCAGCGTCGAAGCTACCGCCGCAGAAGGAACTGCTGAAGAGGTTGCGGAAGAAGCCGCAGTCGAAAATGCGTCTGCCGAAAACGCTAATGCCGACACCACAGCCGAAACCACCGCGGAAGAAGACGCTGAAAATACCACCAACGCAGAAAACGTCGAAGAAGCCGCAGCGCAAACCGCCGAAAACAACACTGAACAACGCGCCGAACGCCCACGTATTAGGGCGATTACTTCCAGCATGGTCGAAGGGATGCGCCATGTAGACATCACCAAGCAAATGAATAGCTCGCTCAAGAAACTAAAGAAATTCCTGTCGCCAGACGAAGCCAGTAGGCTCGAAGACGCCGTAAGTGCCTGGAACGGACTAAAAGATGGTCAGCAAAAAGCCTTCATGAAATACCCTATGGAAGGATTTAGCGATAAAAACCAAAGTATGATCGAAACCCTCGAAGAATTCGGATTGCTAGAGCGCGCCGATACCGCCGCCAGAGCCGCCGCCAAGGCTGCCGAAGCAAGTACCGAGGAGGCTGTCGAGGAAGTAGCCGAAGAGACCGCCGAAGAAGCTGCGGAGAAAACTACAGAGGAAGCTAGCGTCGAGCAAAGCGCCGAACGCCCACGTATTACCCCACTTACAGCAGATATGGTAAGGAGAATGCGTAGAGTCGATATTAATCGACAAGTCAACAGATCGTACGATCGAATTAAATCTTTCTTAAGCCCAGACAAAGCAAGCAAACTTGATAGTGCCGTAAAATCATGGACTGAATTAAGCGAAAATCAACAGAGAGTCTTTATGACTCGCCCTCGTAGCGAATTCAGTCAAAATAACCAAGACATGCTCAAGGCTCTCGAAGACGCCAACATCATTAAGCGCGCCGAGTAATCCTTTTCCCCTTGACAAAACATAAGTTTTTTGATATAATAGACTTATTCTATACATCAAAAATAAACATAAAAACGGAGTAAGCATGGACAAAAAAGCCAAGAAGATCGGTATGACAGGTAATACTTCTGATGCCGAAACAAGTGTCGATGAAAACATCGCTACCGAAACGCAGGAAATTAAAGTCGACCTCAAAGAACCAGATTACACTGACCTCTTCGAGCATGCAGAATACTATATCAAGAAAAAGGTCGTTTCCGCCGTTCAAGTCACCGAAGCTGGCCTCGAAGCTGGCGATTATCGTAATCTCGATGTTCAATATGACGAATCTACCGGCCAATATATGATTACCACCTGGGTCATGCGCGGCGAAGGCGCCGATCGTCATGCCGAGGTCGAAGACACTCGCCGCGTCGAAGTTGGCGAATGGATTGTCACTAACCCGACTCAACAAGAAGGCGATCGCGCCAACAACTACCCCGTTCCAAATGAGACTTTCATCAAACGCTACGAAGCCACCGACCAAGCTGGTCAATTCCGCGCTAAAGGCAAAGCTCGTATCATCAAAAACCCAACTGGTAAAAAAGTCGTCATCGAAGCTCCGTGGGGCGGACCACAAACTGGTGACGAAGACTGCTACTTCTGCGCCATGTGCGAAGATGAAACTCTTGAAACGCTCTCTAAAGACAATCGTTATATTTTGAGCGCCAACGATTTTCAGACCTACGAACTTGTCCCTGGCGCCGCCGAAACCCCCGAACAAGAGCATGAAAAGTTCGGCGAAGCCCTACTCGTGTCAGACGAAAAAGAAGAAAACAAAGAAACTATTCGCGACCCTCGCGTTGAATCTCTCGCGATTCCCCTAGCGCGCGATTACGCCGAAAAGAACTACCCCAAGCTCGAAGATGGTACTTTCCAACCTGCCTGGCGTGGCATAAATGGCGAAAAGGCCTACAAGAACAAATCCCCTGAACAATTGGTCGAAGAAGGCGCATTTAGCTCTATCGAAGAAGCTCAAGCCGCCGTTATCGATATCGCAAACACCCCATATGATCAGTATTCCGAATACTGGAAGGAGCAAAACCGCGGTGGCGCCGAATATCTCATTTCCCTCCTCGACGAATTAGGCGCAGACGAAATTCTTAAACAAGACTTCGTTAATGATGAATCTGCTCGTCAAAAGTTTGGTGACCTCGTCCATAATAACTGGCTTAGTCGCAATGAATGGGTTAAGGATCCTCAATATGGCGATCCAAAACTTGCTGTTCCATATGCCGAACTCGACCCGGTTGAGCAACAAAAGGATATTGATCAATTAGTAATCCTTCAAAAGTGGATTCAGGAACAATCCGCCAGCAAAGCTGAAGCTTAGTTAGGATAAAAACGAAAAAATACCCCCGCCAAGAGGGGTATTTTTATTTACTACGTTTCAAATAATAGAACCGCTCCACGTTACCGTATCGCCCCGCCAGTTCATTGTCGCGCTTCCCTATTACCACAAACTTATTCTTTTTTAACCAATACTCAAATTCTGCAATAATTGCACGACGCATCTTGCTATTCTTCACGATACCATCTTTTAGCTGGTAGCTTTTCGCCTCAAACTGCGGCTTCAGCATTACTAAATACTCAGTCTTTTCATCCCCCAATTCCTTCGCCGCATAACGTAATACTTTTCGCAAGCTCACAAAACTCACGTCGGCCAAAATTACATCTGGCGGCATACAATGAAAATCAAAGATATCCATTTTCTCATACAACTCAACCCGCTCATCAAAACGTAGTGGCGCCTTCATTTGATTCGTGCCCTTCTCTACCGCAATCACATGCGCTGCACCACGCCTTAAAGCGCATTCCGTA
>OCTW011584353.1_pt1 | contig 16564 bp, 10 predicted proteins | sample 1539671 | NCBI WGS metagenome assembly OCTW01 (sample SAMN02144230, study PRJEB22623) | gut metagenome | biome: sheep rumen | host: Ovis aries | place: New Zealand
AGTCCCTGCTTAACCCCGCACTCAGGGTCGTTTGGTCTCTGCCAGTCCCGTAGGGACGACATATCAGTATGCAGGCGACGTAAGTCCCTGATCATCAAGTCAAAGCCTCTCTTTCAACGATAACTCCACTTCCGATGACATACGGCTCCGTCTCATGGTAAACAACCCCAAACTGCCCTGGGGCCACGCCTGAAATGGCCACCTCCGACTCAATGTCGGCACCTCGCTCCGAGAGGTGCAAAGTCCCAAAGGTGAACTCCGGCTGGTGACGGATCTTGAAGCGCACGCGCTGCCCGTCGACGAACTGCAGCTTGGGGTTCATCGGCTGCAAGTCGCCCAAAGGCACGATGTTGGTGTATTGTGCCACAGGGTCGTAGCCCTGCGAGACGTAGACGATGTTGTTCGGGATGTCTTTCTTCACCACAAACCAGGGCCCACCGCCCAAGCCCAAGCCCTTGCGCTGCCCGATGGTGTGGAACCAAAAGCCTTTGTGACGACCGAGTTTCTTGCCCGTTTCCAGCTCCACGATGTCGCCAGGCATCTCACCAAGGTATTCGCGGATGTAGTCGTTGTAGTTGATTTTTCCGAGGAAACAAATCCCCTGACTGTCATGGCGTTCGGCACTCGGGAGTTTATATTGTGCGGCCAATTTGCGTACTTCGGGCTTCGGTATGTCGCCGATGGGGAAGATGACCTTGCTCAGTTGGGCGTATGTGATGCGCCCGAGGAAATAGGTCTGGTCCTTGAAGGTGTCGGCAGCGGTGCCGAGCCAGAAGATGCCGTCTTTGTCTTCCCACGAGCGGGCGTAATGTCCCGTGGCAATTTTGTTGAAGTTGTGGCCTTCCTTCTCCTCGAAGGCACCTAATTTTATCCAACGGTTGCACATCACGTCGGGGTTGGGCGTGAGGCCCTTACGCACCATCTCCATGGTGTATTTCCCGACGGTCTCGAAATACTCGTGCTGCAGGTCGACGATGTCGAACTTGCAGCCGTATTTCTTTGCGATATAAGTCGTTATCTCAATGTCTTCCTCCGACGGGCAACTCGACAGGTCTTCCTTGCCTTCCATACCTATTTTAATATAGAAGATATGCGGGTCATAGCCCTGCTCCTTGAGCAGCGGCACCACCACCGAGCTGTCGACGCCCCCCGAAACCAATGCGGCAATATTCATGGGTTAGATATTTTCTGCAAAAATAGGTATTTTTTCGTTGTATGGCTGTCATATTATGGCAGCCATATGTCGCAAAATCATTTATTCCGTCATCGAATACGGTTTGTCCTCAGTCTTCAGTCCTCGTTCAAGGTTGGGCTGCGGTCCCATCTCAAAGACGAGTTCACCACCTTGCATCAACTGCTCATGGGTGAGATAGAGCTTGCTGATTTCCTGCCCGTTGAGCGTCACCTTCTGCACATAGCGGTTCTCGTCGCTCACCTTAGGCGCCTTGATTTCCAAGGTCTTGCCATTGCCGAGACGTACTTTCAAATAGGGCAGATAAGGCGCACCAAGCACATATTGGTCGCTGCCGGGGCAAACGGGGTAGAAGCCCATGGCCGAGAAGATGTACCACGCCGACATCTGGCCGCAGTCGTCGTTGCCGCAGAGCCCGTCGATGTTGTTCTTGTAGAAGCGGTTCATGATCTCGCGAAGCCAATACTGTGTCTTGTAAGGCTTTGAGGTCCAGTTGTATAGATAGGCGATATGGTGCGCAGGTTCGTTGCCGTGGTTGTAGCAACCCATCAGGCCTTCCTCGGTAACGTCTTCGGTGTTCTCGAAGAACTCAGGTGGCAGGTGCATCACGAAAAGTGTATCCAAATTGGATACAAATTGCGCCTCTCCGCCCATGGCCTCGATGAGACCTTTCACGTCGTGCGGCACGTAGAACGAATACACCCACGAGTTGCCTTCCACGAAGCCCTCGCCTTCGGTGTCGAAGAGGCTGAAAGGTGTTTTCCAAGTGCCGTCACTCATCTTTGGGCGGGCAAAGCCAAGCGTGGTGTCGAAGGTGTTGCGCCAGTTGGCAGCACGTTGCTTGTAGGTTTTGGCCATCTCGGTATTGCCGGCCTTCAGCGCGGCTTGGTAGATGGCCCAGTCGTCGTAGGCATATTCCAGCGTGATGGAGACGCAGCCGCTGTTCTTGTCGAAGGGGACGTAACCAAGTTGCTGGTAGGCATCGAGGTTGACGTAATAGGGGCAGGTGGAGCTTTGACGCATTGCATCTAGCATACTGTTTGTCAAAGGTGGTGTGTCTCCTGGATTGCTTCGTCGTGCCTCCTCGCAATGACGCAACACGCCCTTGGCGTAAGCGTCGGCCAGGACGGAGACGCCATGATAGCCGATCATGCACCAGTTTTCATTGCCCATGTGCGACCAAACGGGCAGCAAGCCGTGAACGCTCTGCTCGCTGTGTTTCAGCATCGACTGCACCATGTCGGCATTGCGTTGTGGGTGCAGCACGTTGAAGAGCGGATGCAGGGCACGGTAGGTGTCCCAAAGCGAGAACACGGTGTAGTTGGTGAAGCCTTCGGCCTGATGGATGTTGTGGTCAAGGCCGCGATACTGTCCGTCCACGTCCATGTAGATGGAGGGATTGATCATCGTGTGATAAAGCGAAGTGTACAGCATCGCCTTCTGGTCTTCAGTGCCTTCTGCTTGCAGGATGGAGAGTTCCTTGTTCCATTTGGATTGCGTTTCGGCCAACAATTGCTCAAAGTTTCGGCCATCGGTCTCGGCATGGAGGTTGCGCAAGGCGCCTTCGGTGCTGGTGGCCGAGAGTGCGACTTTCATCTCCAAAGTATTGGGATTGCCAAAGGTGAAATAGGCCACAATCTTTCGCCCCGTCATCTCAGGGAAGTTGTGTTTGACGTCGAATTTGCCCCAGCCGCCATTGTATTTGGGCTTCTCCAACTCACGATAGCCATAGTCGGCGATGGGCTGGTTGAAGCTGATGGCAAAGTAGGTGTAGTTCGTTCTCGCCCAGCCGTTGGTGATGCGATAACCCGTCAGCAGGGTGTCGTTTTCCACGCGGAGGTTGGCCCAGAGGGTCTTGCCGTCGTAGTTGTAGATACCGTGTTGCAAGTCCAAAATGATACTGCCGTCTCGCCCTTGTGGGAAGGTATAGCGGTGGATGCCAGCATGTTCGGTGGCTGTGAGTTGTGCCTTCACGCCGTAATCTTGCAGAAAGACTTCGTAATAGCCTGGCGTGGCGATTTCGCTATCATGGGAGAAACGCGACCGATAGCCCGCATCGGGGTGGGTTTGTGTGCCGGGATTGAACTTGATTTCACCCGTGACGGGCATCACCAAAATGTCGCCCAAATCGGAATGGCCCGTGCCGCTGAAGTGGGTGTGGCTGAAGCCCACGATGGTGCTGTCTCTGTGCTGATAACCAGCGCAGTACTCATACACTCTCGGCTGGTAAATACCGTCGATGTTGTGCGGCACAGTGTCGGTGTCAGGACTGAGTTGCACGATGCCGAAAGGCACGCAAGCCCCTGGGAATGTGTGCCCCATGCCGTTCGTCCCGATGATGGGGTTGACGTATTGCAGATAGTCGGCGGCGCTGTCGTTCCCGACAACGTCTGATGGTTTTTCCTGGCAGCCGAAAGTAAAGCATGTCAGGATAATGAGATAAAGATAGTGTTTATTCATGGAATTGACAGGTTTTATCGCCAACCAAACGGCACTCATTCAGATAAGACTCTCCCATGAGGTGTTTTAGGAGTTCCAAAGTGTGGGGTTCGATTGTGCGAAGTGATAACATCTTTTGGCAAAATTACTCATTTTCCAGGAACCAACACGTTTTTTGTCCTTTTTTACTATTTTTGCCATTCAATTCGCAACGATGGCCATACCAAGGGAAACAGTGGAGCAAATCCTGCAAGCCGCTCACATCGAGGAGGTTGTAGGCGAGTTCGTCACGCTGAAGAAGCGTGGGTCGAACCTGTGGGGCAATTGCCCGTTCCACAACGAGAAGACGCCGTCGTTCAGCGTCAATCCGGCGCGAAACATCTTCAAGTGCTTCGGCTGCGGAAAGGCGGGCGACTCAGCCAAGTTCCTCATGGAACACGAGCATTTCTCCTATCCCGAGGCACTGCGCTACCTGGCCAAGAAATACAACATCAAAATCGAGGAGAGGGAGCAGACAGCCGAGGAGATCATGCAGCAGAGCATCCGCGAGAAGATGTTCAACATCAACGAGTTTGCCAACAAGTATTTCGTTGATACGCTGTGGAACACCGACGAGGGCAAGACCATCGGCCTGCAATATTTCCGCGAACGCGGCTACCTCAACCCCATCATCGAGAAGTTCCAACTTGGCTACAGTCCCGCCAAGTGGGATGCCTTCACGACCTACGCCAAACAGAACGGCTACAGCGACGAGCTTTTGGAGCAAATCGGCCTCTCGCTCAAAGGCAATAAAGGGCTTTACGACCGCTACCACGGCCGCGTGATGTTTCCTATCCACAACCTGACGGGACGCGTCATCGGTTTCGGCGGGCGCATCCTCGTCAACGACCCGGAGAAGAAAAGCCCGAAGTACCAGAACTCGCCCGAGTCGGAGATTTACGACAAGAAGCAGACGCTCTATGGCATCTATTTCGCCAAAAACGCCATCGCTCGCCAGGACGAGTGCATCCTCGTGGAAGGCTATTTTGACGTGTTGCGAATGCACCAAATCGGCATCGAGAACGTGGTGGCCAGCAGCGGCACCTCGCTCACGATGGAGCAAATCCGTTTGGTCAAACGCTACACGAAGAACATCACCATGCTCTACGACGGTGACTCGGCTGGTATCCATGCGGCCTTGCGAGGCACCGACATGATCTTGGGCGAAGGCATGAACGTGCGCATCGTGGTGCTGCCACCCGAGCACGACCCCGACACCTTCGGCAAGGACTTTTCGGTGGAATACGTGAGCAACTACTTGAAAGAGAACGCGAAAGACTTCATCCGCTTCAAGACCGAACTCCTCCTGAAAGATGCCGAAAACGACCCTATCAAGCGTGGACAGGTCATCCGCGACATCGTGGAAACCATCTCCGTCATCCCCGACAGCATTTTCCGCATCACCTACGTCAAGGAATGCAGCCGCCTGCTCGACATGCCCGAGCAGACGCTCACCAACGAGCTGAACAAAATCCTGCGGGCGAAACTCAAAAAGACTTTGGGCATCGAGGACAATGTCGTGGTTCCCGTCCCGGAAACCAATGCCACCACCCAAAACCAAGACGAAACCGTTGAAGACCAGCTGCCTGCGGGCTATTATCAAGAGCGCGAGTTGGTGAAGCTGCTGCTGATGTACGGCAAGGAGATGATTGTCGACGAACGCATCAACGAGAGCGGTGAGCGGATTTTGGAGCAAGTCTCGGTGGCGCAATTCATCATCGACGACCTGAAGAACGATGGTTTTGTGTTCACCAACGCGGTCAACCAGAAGATTTTCAACATCTTCGACCATGCCATCGACGAAGGCATCATCCCCGACGACAGTTTCTTCGTTTCGAACGAAGACGAAACCATCGCCGAACGTGCCGCCGACCTCCTTTCGTCGCCCTACAAGCTCGACCAGTGGGAGAAATATGGCATCTTTGTCAAGCAAGAGCAGGACGTGTTGAAAGCCACGGTGTTGTCGTCGATTTACCGCTACAAGGACCTCATCATCGAGGCACGGCGCAAGGCGGTTGAGGAAGAGCTGAAAACCGCCGCCGACCCCGACGACCAGCTCATCCTCTTGAAGCGCAAGAAGGACCTCGACGACATCCGTATGCAGATTAATAAGGAGTTGGGCATTGTCATTGCGAAATAAAACCGTAATTTTGCGGCCAAATTTTCGAGTATGTTTACAAGACGTAAGAGATGGCGTGTCCCGGCCGGACAGGAACCGACAGCATTGGATCGTAGGGTGATGGCGATGGAAGCCCGTGGCGCATTGGTGCCCAAGCGCAGCCTCATCCGCACCCCCGAAGAGATTGAAGGCATCAAGAAGAGCGGCGTCATCAACACCGCCATCCTCGACCTTGTGGGCGAGAAGATCCACGCGGGCATGAGCACCCTCGAAATCAACGATTTGGTGCATAACTACACTATCGAACACGGTGCCATCCCCGCCACATTGGGCTACGAAGGTTTCCCGAAAAGCGTTTGCACTTCCATCAACGAGGTGGTGTGCCACGGCATCCCCTCTGCCGACGACATCCTGAAGGAAGGCGACATCATCAACGTGGACTGCACCACCATCCTCGACGGTTTCTATGCCGACGCCTCGCGCATGTACGTCATCGGGCAGACCACGGCACGCAAACAGAAACTCGTCGATGTGGCCAAGGAATGCCTCTATATCGGCATGGAGGCCGCCAAGCCTTACGGCTTCGTGGGCGACATCGGCAACGCCATCGAGAAGCACGCCCACAAGAACGGCTTCAGCGTGGTGCGCGACCTCTGCGGACACGGTGTGGGCCTCAAGTTCCACGACGACCCCGAGGTGCTCCACTATGGCAAGAAAGGCGTGGGCATGGTGTTGGTGCCCGGCATGGTGTTCACCATCGAGCCGATGATCAACATGGGCACGTGGAAGGTCTTCATCGACAGCGCCGACGGCTGGACCGTCATCACCGACGACGAGCTGCCCTCAGCGCAATGGGAACACACGTTTTTAATGACGGAGACGGGGCTCGAAATCCTGACGCATTAAAGAGTTACCGCCATATATTCCTGAAAAATACATGGCGGTAAGTGCCAAAAAAAACGAGTTACCGCCGAGTATTCCGAAAAAATACTTGGCGGTAAGTCTATAAAAAAACGGGTTATCGCCAAACATGGTAAACACATCCCGTGTTTTGCAGTCCCTAAAACTGGAAATAAATAAACGCCTGCAAGTCAGCCGTGATGAACTGGTAGATCACGAACACGATGGCGACGCAAACCAGCACCATCAGCGGCAATGGCATGTTGGCGAACCAAAGGCGATAGCGGCGCTTGAAGTTTTCGGGCAGCCAATGGATGACCATGCCTATCGCAATGAGGATGAACACATTGCTGTAATGCATCACGATGTCGGGCACCTTGCTCAAGTCCCAATGGCTGCCCATCTGGTTGACCATGTTCTTGGCGGTGTTCCAGGCCGTTTCGTTGGCCACGGCGGGGTCTAAGTTGGAGCCGCTGCGGAAAAACAGTCGCGTGAAGGTGATGAAGGTGAAGGTCTGGAAAACAGCCCAAGCGTCTTGCAGCCATTGCCACGGTTTCTTGCCACCCAAGAGATTATAAGCCAAGCGTATCAGGTTGCCGATAAGGGTGATGGCACACCACACAAACAGCACGTTGAACACGGGTTGCGGCGCATACACGCAAAGCAGGTGCAGCCCGAAGGTGACCAACGACAGGAACAAGGCCCGTCCCATGACGCTCCAGTCTTTCCAGAAACGGTAGAACAACATGCCGATGCCGTTCAAGCCGCCCCAAATCATGAAGTTCCACGAGGCGCCGTGCCACAGGCCGCCGAGGAGCATCGTGTCCATGCGGTTGATCTCGGTGGTGATGGTCTTTCGCGATTCGGGCTTGAAGATGGCCAACAGCACGAGGATGACGGTGACGACACCCACGCCCAAGCCGACCCACCAGCTGCCCGAGAGGAACACGGCGATGGCGGCTATCATGACGATGATGCAGAACGAACCTATGGTGCCGTTGCGGTTGCCGCCGAGCGGGATGTAGAGGTAGTCTTGCAGCCAGCGCGACAGCGAGATGTGCCAGCGTTTCCAGAACTCGCCGGGGCTTTTGGCCTTGTAGGGCGAGTTGAAGTTCTTGGGCAGGTAGAAGCCCATCAGCATGGCCACGCCAATGGCGATGTCGGTGTAGCCCGAAAAGTCGGCGTAGACTTGCAGCGAATAGCCGAACAGGGCCATCAGGTTTTCGAAGCCGGTGTAGAGCAAGGGCTGGTCGAACACGCGGTCGATGAAGTTGACGGCGATGTAGTCGCTCAAGACGATCTTTTTCACCAAGCCGTTCATGATCCAGAACACGGCGATGCCGAACTGGCGGCGGCTGAGGAAGTATTTCTTGTGGAGCTGCGGAATGAACTCGTTGGCCCTCACGATGGGGCCTGCCACCAACTGCGGGAAGAAGCTGACGTAGAAGCCGAAGTCGAAGATGTTGCGCACTGGCGCGATGCGCTTGCGGTAGACGTCCATGATGTAGCTGATGGCTTGGAAGGTGTAGAACGAGATGCCCACAGGCAAAAAGATGGTTTCGACGCTGAAACGGTTGTCGCCCGTGATTTGGTTGCCTGCCCACGAAAACACGTCGAACACGCGAAACTCCATGCCCGTCAGGTTGTTGACCACGTCGGTGATGAAATAGGCATACTTGAAGTAGAACAGCGTCGAGAGGTTGACGACGACGCTGAGGGCCAAAACCACGTTGCGGCTGCGGTCTTTCTTTCGGCTGTGGAGCCACTTGCCCGCAAAGTAATTATATAAGGTGATGAAAACCAATATCAAGACGAAGAGGCCGCTGGTCTTGTAGTAGAAGAAAAGGCTGACGAAAAACAGGAACGTGTTGCGCAAGAGGCACTTGTTTTTCACCAAGGTGAACACGGCGAACACGATGGCGAAGAACGCCCAGAAATAGAACTGGGTGAACAGCAAGGGGTGGGCCTTGTCGAACGAGAACAGGTTTCTCAGGAAATCCAATGCTATGTCGCCGAAAGTCATCATCTTATGGTTGTATTACATTGGATTTGACGTGTTCCAAATAGCTTGTGATCAAGGCGTTGTAAAGCAGGTCGCCAAGCAGTTGGTAGCCCGCGTTGGTGAAGTGCACCTTGTCTTTTTGCGCCAGTCCGGCCTTCTCCCAGTCGCTCATCGAGCGCAGTCCGCCCATGATGTCGAACTGGTCCCACACGGCGGCGTTGTATTGCTTGCCCATCTCCATGAAGGCGTCTTCCACGATTTTGCCGTTGGGGTTCACCTCGTAGCGTCTTTTCTTCTTGACCCTCACGCGCTTGTAGCTGTCGTTGTTGGTCAGGAAGAGCAGGGCGCAGTCGGGGTTGACGCGCTGTATGATTTGGATGAGGTCGTCGTAGTTCTTCATGAAGGTGCGTTTCTCGAAGTCTTTCTCGGCGGCGTCGTTGATGCCGATGCCGAAGATGATGAGGTCGGGCTTGATTAGTTCGAGGTCGCGCTCAAAGTCGTCGCAACGTAGGTAGGATGGCACGCTGGCTCCGTTGACGCCCACGCCGTGCACGCTGATGCCCGACGCGCCGTTTTCGAGGAGCACGCCGGTGAGGGTGAACTCGCCCGGCATGGTGTCGAACCTGATGCAGATCGAGTCGGTCAGTGCAGGCAGGAGGAAGGTGTAGGTCGACTGGTAGTCGTTGTATTGGCCTTGCCTCGTCGTGTCGTCGTAGCTCACCACGGGCATCACGTTGTCGGTCTCCGAAAAGCCGATGAGGGTCACCTTGTTGAAGCTGAACTCGGGGGTCAATTCGGTGGGACGGCGCGAGCGGCTGACGATGCTCACCGTGGCGTTGGGGTCGGTGGTGGTGATGGCGGCGCCGGCCAAGCCCATGCGCTTGTCGGTCTCCTTTCGGACGGCGTTGCGACAGTAGGTCCAGCTGCCGGTCGAGCTTACCATGAAATGCGACGGGTTGTTGGTGCCGCCAGCCGTGAAGGGGAACACGAAATACTGCCCGCCCATCAGGTCGTCGCCGATGCTGAGCAGGTCGTCGCGGAATTGTTGGGTGAACACACCGGCTTGCACGTGCGAGCCGCCGATGTGCATGATGCTGACGTTGCCCTGGCCGAGAAAGACGACCGAGTCCATCTTGCTAAAAAACCGCTCCATGGCCGTGCTGTCGCCGGGAAACACGATCCTGTTGCGGTCAAAATGGGCAAACGGCAGCTTGGGCACAGGCTTCAGAAGGGTGGAATCTTGCGCCACAAGCATCCCATAGGCAAAAAGCAACATTATGAAAGCCAACCACTTCTTCATCGTTTCACGGTTTTGAAGGGTTGGTAGTGGGGCAGTCGGATTCGGCCCGCAGTGCGGATGGAGTCTTGGTGTGCGTCGAGGTTGATAAATTCGATGACGTTTTCGCTCGGCACGTGTTGGCGCATCTTGTAGAAGTCGTAGTAGGTGGTGAACGAGCGGGCCAAGTTGGAGCCAATCTCTTGTGCGCCACGGAAGGTGAAGTGCACATAGTCGGGGCCGGCCATGGGCGGGTTGTGTTTCACCCATTGGGCCATCGAGCCTTCGCCGCCCATCACGTTGAACATGTCCCAGTAGGCCACGTCGTTGCGCAGCGACATGGCGCGGAGCGAGTCGTTCAGCTCGGGCAGGTTCTTCCATGTGCCCATCTTGCCGTTGTAGCTCTTGCCCATGTCGGCGGGCCCGATGAAGAGCAGGGTGGCCTTGGGTGCCACGCGCTTTATGTAGTTGATTTGGCTTTCGAGCTCGGCCAGATAGGGTGGAATGTTTTTGGGCGAGGCGATGCCGGGCATGCGGTTGCCGCCAAATTGCAGGATGATGAGCCGCGTGTCCAAGAGGTCGAAGGCCTGTCGGGCCACGGCCTCGTTCATGTGGGTGAAGATGGTGCCTGAGCAGCCGCGCAGCGACACGTTGTCGACGGCCACGCCTGCGTCGCCGTCGAGCATGACGGCATAGATCTCGGCGTTGCCCTTGAAGCTGATGGTGCCCCGCTTGATGTTGGCCGGCAGGGTCCAGCTGATGAGCGACACGCTGTCGTTGGCGTCGAGCACCTTGGGTTCGGTGGCCATGGTGTCGCATTTGAGCGTGGCCGTGAAGCCTTGGCTGTTGCGGCCCAGCAGCACCGCGACGGTGGAGAACGCCTTGGCCTTCTCGAAGGCCTGCGAATGGTTGGTCTGGCTGAAGCTGACCGAGCCGCCGCCGAGCACTTGGCCGTATTGCGCCATCACGCCGTAGCGGTTGTGGGGGGCGCGTTGGTTGGTGGCGTCGCCGTAGACGGCGTAGCGCATCACGCCCGACGAGCGTTGCGACACCGAGATGGTGGGCACGGGCTGCACCGGCGGGATCATGTTGGGTCCCGAGCCGCCAAAGTGCTCTTGCAGCTTCTCGCGCAGCACCGACGAGATGCGGTCCATCTCGATTTGCGAGTCGCCGTAGTGCATCACGCGGTAGGTCTTTCCTTCGTCGTGCGCCGCTTCGAGCAGGTCGAAGAGCGGGTCGAAGTAGGTGTAGTCGTCGTTGGGCAGATAGATGCGGTTGGGGTTGTTCTTCAGGTAGTTGCGGAAGAAGCGCATACTGTCGAGCATGTTGTCGGAGACGGTCATCTCGAAGCTCTGGTTCACCTTGCTGAGCACGTCGTCGACGTCCACTTCGGCTTGTTTGGGGTGGCTGTCGTCGGCATAGGAGGGGAAACGCAGGTTGAGGCCGCCGATGGCGAGGCCTTCGGCGGGGAAGAAATACCATCCGGCACCGAGGATGACGATGACGGAGAGGATGAATATGAGGGTTCGTATGGGTTTCATTGCTTGCTGTTCAAAACGAGCCGCAAAAATACGGAAATTATGCTTGATGGCGTCACTGGTTGAAAATAAAATAAAATTGCCATCCTTAGGTATTGAATCCTTGAATCTTAGGTTTTTTATTCCCCTTATTTTCAATTTTTTTCCATTTTTTTTTGCACATCTATTAATTATGTGTATCTTTGCGGCTCCAAATACTGATAATCGTAACGTTACAAAATAATACACGGAATTAATCTTGAATCTTTATCTTAAATAATCAAATAACAAACAATTAAACTCAACGACAATGAAAAGGAGATTTACCTATCTGCTGACAGCCCTTGCGTTGTTGGCGTTCCTTTCCCCAACAACCGCATGGGGTAGTGTAAAACTTGCTGATACACAGCGAATTACACAAAAAACAGCATCTGAAACAATGCTCGGCGTTCCTGAGGAGGGGATGACGAGGGAAACTGGCAGTTTTGAAATTACCACCTCGAATTTTACTTCTATTAGTGGGTCACAAGGTTATGCAGCGTATAACGGTACTCATTCTATTAATGGTGTTGATGTTGTAAGTAATCAGGTAATGGTTCAATCTAATAAACTGCAATTCCAAAAAAATGCAGGTTATTTGTATAACAACAATAGTATGCCTGGTAATATTACAAAAATCACAATAGCCACTGGTTCAAATCTTACAATTTACGTGGGTGCCGAAGCCAATGCTGAAACACAATCGGTAAATAGTGGTGCTACAATTTCTGGAAATTATACTTATTTCAAGATTAAATGTGGCTCTTCTACTGGTACGGCTGATAAAATCACGGTCGAATATGAAATGGGCAACACTCCTCAGCCCACCGAGCCTGCCGTCACCTTACAAGAATATCAAATCAGCGTTCCTGCCGAAGGCGACGAAGATATCCTTACTGTGCAATATCAAAACATTGAAGAGATTAATGCTTCCATCCAATTCTACCGCTATGTAGATGATGTTTTGACCGAAACAACCGCTGAATTTTATAATGAGTGGTTCACCGCTTCGATTGATGAAGACAACAATGTCAGTTATACGGTTTCGGAAAACCAAAGCACTTCCCCCCGTGACGCCTATTTCAAGGTATTGGCTTTAGACAACGAAACAGAGCTTGCCTCTTCCGATCTTGTCACCGTCACCCAAGCGGGTTATGTGCCCGACTATGCCACGCTGCCGTTCAATTGGGCGGGTGGCACAAGCTCTGATTTCACGGCTCTGAATGGCGTAACTGCCTCTGGTTTGGGCAGCGATTATGCTTCAAGCAATTCCCCTTATCTTATCAAGTTTGACAACACAGGCGACTACATCCAAGTGAAGTGCGACCAGCAACCTGGGAAGGTCACCATCGATGTGAAGATGATTGGCGGTGCAACCTCCTCCTCCATCACCATCCAAGGCTCTGCCGACGGCGAAACCTTCACAGATATCGAGACCCTGAGCATCAGCGGTGCTCAAAATTCTGAGTTGACTCTCGAAACCACCAACAGTTTTGGTGCCAACGACCGTTATGTGAGGATGGTCTTTACGAAAGGTTCCAACGTTGGCGTTGGTCACATTTTGATTGCCACATACGTAGCCCCCACTGCTCAAGACCTGACCGTCACATTAGGCGATAATATCAATGCCATCTTTGTGTTTGATGCAGCTGATGAGAACAATCCTCTTATTGCCGAGGGAGATGCTGGCACCGTTCAGGTATACTCAGGAACGAGCATTATGGTCAGCCCCGTTGTGGCTGACGGTTATGTCTTGGAGTCGTTGCTCGTTAACAATGAGGATGTTACATCCCAAATGGATGAGTCGGGTGCCTACACCTTCCCCATGCCCGCCAGCGACGTGACGATTACGGCAACGGCAACGGTTTATGTCGCGCCTTATACCATCATGTTCTCCGTCAACGGCCATGAATTTGCTGACGCCCAGATGACGGTTGCCCAAGGCAGTGCCCTTGGCACCTTGCCGGTTCCCACCGCTAACATTCCTGCAGGCTTCACCTTTGTGGGTTGGATGGAATCGCCCGCAAACGCCTACTATAACGCCACTACTGCTCCCACCATGGTGGATGCCGCTACCGTTCCCGCCGCCGATATGATCCTTGAGGCCGTGTTCTGCATCAGCGAGTCTAATCCTGGCACATGGCAACTGAGCACAACCGCACCTGAGGCTGGCGACCAAGTTGTTTTGGCTGTCAACGATGAAGGAACGTACTATGCTTTGTATGGCAAGGGTAATTCGCAGCAACTCACCGTTGCTAACAATGTCGTTACCAATGCAAATCCCGAAAACTATGCATGGGATGTGGTTGAAGCTACATATGGCAACCATAGCGGTCTCGGCTTGACAAATAGCGAAGGAAAACTTCACATGAATGGTTCTAGTTTTAATGTTACCAATGATTTTAATAATGGCATTTTCGATTTCACTAATAACCAATTGCATGGCGTGGTTAATAATAAATACCTGACCTTTGGCGCCACGAATCATTCCTTCGGAATTTCTGATAATGCCGAAAATGCTTGCACACTTGTTTACTTCAAATACATCGCAGGCTCATCATCCAATTACGACTACACCACCTTGGTGACCAACCACGAAAATGATACCTACATTGCCCAGTCCAATGCCGAGACCTTGTATGGCATCCATTACATCAATGGCGTAGTGAATACGAGAAATGCTGTCACCAACAACGGCAAACTCGTTGTCAAGAGCGGCGGTGAGCTTGATATGAGCCTCCAAACACTCACCAACACTATCGCCGCCAACCTCATCATTGAGGACGGCGCTCAGGTGACAAATGCGGTAAACGCTTTCGCAGGCACCGTGTTCAAGAACATCGCAGGCACCGACTTTGGCACGCCAGAGCAACCTACCAATGGCGGCTACTACCTCATCGCCTCGCCTGTTTCACAACCCGTAGTACCCTCGGCCAGCAACGGCTTTGTTACCGAAAACTGGGATCTCTATGCTTACGATGCCGCTCAACCCTATGAATGGCGTAATTACAATCTGGCTAACGACCAGCATGCTTTTGAGAACATCGAAGTCCATCATGGCTACCTCTATGCCAGCCAGGAAAACACCACACTGAGCTTTGAAGGCACACTGAACAATTTCCCCTCAAACTTGTCCTTAATTGACGAGAATGACGCGATTGAGATCATGCCTTTGGTTTATGATGCCAACAACAGCGACAACGACCTTAAGAACCTCACCTTGGTGGGCAATTCCTATGCCGAGACATATGACTTCTATGTGTGGGATGAAGATGAGGGAGACTTCGGAGACTTCAACTGGGGATTCACAGCTTATACTCTCAACGATGAAGGCAACGGATTTGATACAGACATCTATGAAATGCTTGAAAACGTCGCTCCCATGGACGCCTTCTTCGTTTTGGCAACTGGACCGAACCAAAAAGTGGTAAAGTATGCACAATCGATTGGAAATGACGGACGTAATCGTAAACTCAACGTTAAGGTCAGCCGCCAAAACGGCACACAGCTCGACAATGCTATCGTGAGTTTCGCAGGCGGTAGCATGGCAAAGAAGCTCTACCTCACGGACAACAGCACGCGCGTCTACTTCCCCATCAGCAACCAAGACTACGCCGTGGTGCGCGTCCAAAGCGAAGGCGAACAGCCCGTCAACTTCAAGGCCAAGGAAAACGGCACCTACACCCTCAGCGTCGAGACCAAGAACGTCGAGATGAACTACCTCCACCTTATTGATAATATGACCGGCGCCGACGTCGACCTGCTGGCCACCCCGAGCTATACCTTCGAGGCCAAGACGAGCGACTATGCCAGCCGCTTCCGCCTGGTGTTCAGCGCCAACTCCATCAGCGAGGACGCTGATGGCGACAGCGCCTTTGCCTACTTCAACGGCACGAACTGGACCATCAGCAATCCTTCGATTGGCTCAGGATCCGAGGCCACGCTGCAAGTGGTCGACGTGATGGGCCGCGTGCTCAGCAGCGAGACCCTCAGCGGCAACGCCGAAGTCAACATCAACCAACCCACTGGCGTCTACATGCTCCGCCTCGTCAGCGGCGACAGCGTGAAGGTGCAGAAGGTGGTGGTGAGATAAACATTATAAGAAAACAAATAACAAACAAACACATACAACGATGAAAAAATTAGCTTTAACAATCGCAATCGTCCTCGGACTTAGCATGACGACCTTCGCAGAAGGCAACCCTGGCGGCGGCCTGTTCCAACGCGGCATGGTCGACGAAGAATACTACGGCATGGGCTACTACAGCAATGGCCTGAGAACTAACGGCCCGATGCTGCCTTACCATGGCCAAAGCGAAAACCAAGATGCCAACGGCCCCATCGGCAGCGGCATCGCCGTGTTGCTCGGTCTTGGTGCAGCCTACCTCGTGGGCAAACGCCGCAAGGAGGACTAAGAGAAACTTTTCTTTTCAATTTTTTTAGGTGGGCTGGCGGCATTCGTGCCGCTGGCCTTTTTTTCGTATTTTTGCAGGCTCAAAAACGAATGGAATGGAATATATCGACAGGACTAAAGAGTTAGAAACCAAGAATATAGGCACTTTATTGTGGGCCTACGCGCTTCCCAGCATCATCAGCCACATCATCGCCTCGATCTACAACATCGTCGACCGCGTGTTTCTCGGCCAGTATGTGGGTGCGCTCGCCATCGCGGGCTTGGCCATCACCATGCCCATCATGAACATCATCCACGCCTTCGGCTCGCTCGTGGGCGCGGGTTCGGCGGCGCGCATGTCGATCATCCTCGGCAAGAAGGACTACAAATGGGCCGAGGACATCTTGGGCAACAGCCTTTTGCTGACCTTCTTCTTCGGTTTCCTCTTCGTCACGGGCGGCTACCTCTTCATGGACCGCATCTTGGAGGCCTTCGGCGCTTCGGCGGATACCATCGCCTACGCTCGCGAATACATGTACATCGTGCTCCCCGGCATGTTCATGACCACGCTGTCGTTCAACCTCACCGGCCTGATGCGTGCCACGGGCTATCCCAAGAAGTCGATGTGGATCATGGCGGGGGGGGCCC
>OCTW011521885.1_pt1 | contig 16558 bp, 10 predicted proteins | sample 1539671 | NCBI WGS metagenome assembly OCTW01 (sample SAMN02144230, study PRJEB22623) | gut metagenome | biome: sheep rumen | host: Ovis aries | place: New Zealand
AATAAATTATATTTATATAATATAAACTTGGTACTAAACGATAATAAGTTCATAAACTTAAATATAAATAATACTAAATTATACTTAGAAGAAGGTACACCATCTGTAATAAACAATACTAATAAAAAATTACTAGAATAGGTGATAACATGAAAAAGAAAACAGTAATACTAACTACTCTAATAATACTAATAACAATAGTAACAGGAGTAAGTATCACTTATGCTTTATGGAGTAGTAAGAATATAGGTAATAATACTAATTTAGTTACATCAGGATGTCTTAGTACAACTTTTAGAGAAATAGATGATGCTATTAATCTTAATAGAACTTATCCAGGAGAAAGACAGAGTCTATTAAATTCATACGCATTTACTATTACAAATACTTGTACTACTAAAGTTAGTTATGATGTTAACTTAGACACCTTAGAAGGAACTGATCTAGATCTAAAATACTTAAATACTATTTTAACTGGTTATAATTCATTTGAAGGTGTTATTAATAATTTTGATGAATTTGAAACATTTGAAGGTGAAGTACAAATGATAGCAAATGAATACAACAAACTATTAAATACTTATGACTCAGTAACACCAACACTTGATAACGCAATATTTTCAAATAAACTAGCCACTTCGTTAATTAACCCAGGTGAACATCATAACTATGCAATTAGCATATTACTAGATAATAATACAACAGATGAAGAAGCTATGAATAAAACATGGATGGGTAAAGTAGTTATTAATAGTACTACACCAACACCAATAAGTGTTAACTTAAATGCTAACGGTGGAGAAGTAGATACATCAAGTATGTTTGTATATGCAAATGATAGATATGGTAGCTTACCTAAACCAACTAGAGCTGGATATACATTTAAATATTGGTATTTAGGTAATGATGAAAATAATACTATTACTGATCACACACTAGTTTCAACAAATGAAACACATACCCTAAATGCTAAATGGATAGATAATAGCCAGATGGCTATATTAGATGAAAATGCATTCTTTAATTATTGGTTAGATAATCAAAGAGTAGTTATAAAAAACATACTTCCATTTAAAGGAAATTTAACAAGTAATGATTTAACGACGTTACGAGCTATAGAAGTGCAAGATGAAAACTCTGAATACCCTGTATACTTCTTCTTAGATCAAATACCATACGAAATGAAAATATATAACTTATATTATTATTCACCAGCATGCATATATATGAAAGAAGATTATTTTGGCTATAGATATGTAGACAATACTAACTATTATGCTTACAAATATATTAATACAATAGATTTATCTCTAATAAATACATCACTTATGACAAATATGAGCCAGATGTTTAATGAAAGTAACGCATCAATAATAGACGTATCTAGCTTTGATACATCAAATGTTACAAATATGGATTACATGTTTGCTGGATCAAATAATTTAACCACACTAGATTTATCTAACTTTGATACAAGTAATGTAACTGATATGAGTGGTATGTTTGCCTATGACTCTAATTTAACTAATATAAATCTTGCAAGCTTTAATACAAGTAATGTTACAACAATGTATAAAATGTTTACAGGATGCAGTAACATTACTACTCTAGATTTAAGTAACTTTACTGATACTAACTTAACAAGTGTTAATTCAATGTTTATGAATTGTACATCACTTAAAAATATAAACTTACAACGCTTCAGTGATAAAGAAATGGATGATAGCATGATGTTATGTAATGTAGAACTAGATGAATTATTAGGATATGTACCAAGTGAAGAAGCTTATATATGTCCAGGACCACCAAATTAATAAGAAAGGTATATAAAATATGAATAAAAAGAAAAAATAACCTTAACAATATTAATAGTAGCTATAACTATAGTTACAGCTCTAAGCGTATCATACGCTTACTGGGCTGCAACTAAAGTACAAGATTCATCTAATGTAGTAGCTTCAAACTGTTTAAATATTACTTTTAATGAACTATCTGATGCGATAAATCTTAATAGAACCTACCCAGGAGAATTAAGTACATATGCATTTAGTATAAATAATACATGTAATATAAATGTTAATTACGACGTTAATTTAGAAACTTTAGAAGGATCTACGCTAGATACTAAGTACTTAAGTACTATAGTAAAAGGTGTTAATTCTAATGATACAGTAATTAATAACTTAGAAGAATTTGAAAATTATGCTAATAACAACTACGCATTAGCACATATAGAAAATAAACTATTAAATACCTATGATACAGCAACAACTACTATAACAAATAGTGTTACATCAAATAGAATTACTAGTTCAGTTATTAAACCAGGTGAATACCATAACTATGCTATCTCTGTTTTATTAGATGAAAACTCTAATGATCCAGAATCCATGAATAAAACATGGATGGGTAAAGTAATTATTAATAGTACAACACCATCACCAATTAGAATTACATTTGATTCTAATGGTGGTGATATGGATGTATCTAGTAAACTAGTATATACATATGAAAAATATGGAGAATTACCAAAACCTACAAAAGAAGGATATGTATTTAAGTATTGGTATTATGATAATGACGAAACTAAAGGTATAAATTCTTAGAGCTTAGTAAATAGTACTTCTGACTTCACACTAAAAGCAAAATACATAAGTGCAGATACTAAAGCAGTACTAGAAGAAAATAAATTCTATAAATTACTTGCAAGAACTAACCTAGGTGACCTAACAGAAGATAATAGATACTATAAGGTTGATTTATTACCATTTGATGGATACATGACAGAAGAAGAAATGTCTACAAGATTCCCATCTGCTTCAGTATTCTGGTCTACAAATACATACGCATGTGAAGATGAAGGAACATGCAAATATAAAGTATTAATGTTAAATGAATATAACGAAGCTACAGACGCATTAAATATTTATTACTACATACCTGATGCAAATATTCAAATAACTGCAGATAAATTTGGAAGAAGTGGAGATTCTGATGGATATTTAGATGGTAAAGACTTATTCTATAAACACTTAAGAAGAATAGATTTATCTGGTATAGATGTATCTTTAATGACAAATATGAGTTACATGTTTAATGGATGTGAATTCTTAGAAGAAATTGTATTTGGCAATTTTGATTCATCAAATGTTACTAATATGGATAATATGTTTAGTAATTTAACTAGTCTTAGAACTATTGATCTAAGTAGTGTAGAAACTGATAGTGTTACTAGTATGGATAATATGTTTGAAGGATGTACAAATTTAGTAACAATCGATGTATCAAACTTTAATACATCAAATGTAACAAGTATGTTATCAGCATTTGCAGGACTAACATCTTTAGAAGAATTAGATCTATCTGCCTTAGATTTGTCTAACTTAGAAAATATGGCTAGTATGCTAGATGGTGATATTTCACTAAGACGAGTTATATTTAATAATACTATAAATTCTAGCGTAAGTGACAGTTCAATGTTATGTGGTACAAGTGAAGACTTAGAAATCATAGGATACACTCCATCTGAAGAAGCAAGAGGATGTATTAGCTAACAAAAATAAACCTAATTTAATTAGGTTTATTTTTTGTTACTATGTTATACTTAAATGGTAGGGTGATAATATGATTACTAAAAAGAAAATAACAATACTATCAATACTAATAGCATTAATACTAGTAGTAACAACTACAAGTATTACATATGCTATCTGGTCATCTAAACATGTTACTGAATCTAACATAGTACAATCAGGATGTTTAAATATTGAATATAAGAATTTGTCTGATGCAATTGATATTAGAAGGGTTGGACCTGGTTATAATGATGGAAGATACGTTTTTAGTATAACTAATACTTGTAATACAGCTATTAATTATCAAGTTAATTTAGAAACGTTAGAGGGAAGCACACTTGATAGTTCATATATTTATTTAGATATGTATGGAGATAATTTATCTGATTTAAAACCTAGCACTGTAGATGCCTATGATGAATATTATGCAAACAATCAATTAGAAAACTTTTTTAATAATGAAATGATTTTATCTGAACTTGAAGAAGTTACTCCAACTCTTAATAATGCAATCAAAGCACATAAGATTTATAGTTACACAATTAAATCTTATGAAACTCATGTATATGATTTATACACAGATTTAGTTTATAATTTAGAAGATAATGAAGGAGAAGAATCAGAATGGTATTCTAAGGTTACTGTTATTAGCGTACCTCAAAAACAAATTAAAGTTACTTTAGATCCTGATGGAGGAACTCTTGATAATAGAAATTTATATTATATTGAAGGTGATACTTATAGTGATTTACCTGAGCCTACAAAAGAAGGATATATATTTGATTCTTGGGTTTATAATGATTCAATAAGAGTAAGAGATAATGAACCTTTACAAGCAGAATATAATCATACACTAAAAGCAAAATACTTAAATGCGAATGAAGTATCACTTTTAACACCATATGCTTTTAACCATATATCTGAGAATATTCCCAAAAATATGACAGACTATAGTAGCTTATGTATTGATAAAATAATACCATATGATGGTACCCCATCTGATGATATATTAGAACAGGCTAGCATAATTTCAGAAGCAGGATTACCAACATATACTTGGGTAAATAATAGAATATTGTATTATTGGTCAAGTGCAGAAAAAATAATGATGCAAAGAGACAAGTTCTTTGGCAATGATACTGGAGACACGAAATCTCTATACAAGACTTTAAAAGAATTAGACTTAAGCAGAATTGATACAAGTTTAGTTACAAATATGTCTTATATGTTTGATGGACTGTGGGAATTAGAAAGATTAGATATAAGCAGTTTTGATACTTCAAATGTAACTGATATGAATAATATGTTTGTGGGTTGTCATGGATTAACAACATTAGACCTAAGCAATTTTAATACTTCCAAAGTAACTGATATGAATAAAATGTTTTGGTGGAATTATGGGTTAACAAGTTTAAATATTTCGAGCTTTGACACCTCTAATGTTACAAACATGGAAAATATGTTTTATGAAATACCATATTTAACTTCCCTAGATGTTTCTAATTTCAATACAACTAATGTAACTAATATGAATTACATGTTTGGAAAATTAAATTCTATCGAAACACTAGATTTAAGTAATTTCAATACAACAAACTTAAAAGAAATGATAGGCATGTTTAAAGATAACACAAATTTGAAAACATTAAATTTATCTGGATTTGACTTAACAAATGTAGAACATATGGAATCGATGTTTAAAAATACACCATTACTTACAACAGTAACATTTAATGGAAAAGTATATGACCATGTTAATGATGATGAAATGCTATGTGGTGCCTGTGATAATATTGAAATAACAGGATATACCCCAACAGTTAAAGCAACAAGGTGTGGATTATAAAAGAATAAACCTAATTAATTAGGTTTATTTTTTGTTACTATGATATAATCAAATAGTAAGGTAGTGACTATATGAAGAATAAAAAAGTACTAATATTATCAGTATTAATAATACTAATAGCAATAGCAACTACTATAAGTATATCTTATGCTTACTGGGCAACTATAAAAACTTCTAAGGATAATATAATTACTTCTAGTTGCTTAAATATAGAATTTAAAAATATTACAAATGATATAAATCTTAATAGAACCTATCCAAAAAACTACCATAATTATGAAAGTTTGGAAGCAAATGAAATACCAGGTACAATTTTTACAATTACAAATAATTGTGATAATGCAGTAGATTACGAATTGAATTTAGATATGTTAGAAGGAACAGATTTAGACCCTGAATATATAAATTTTTATTATTATGGAGTTAATATAGGTGATGCTAGAATTGAATATACAGATAACTTAGAAGAATTAAATGAAATATACGGTAACGTAGTACTTGATAAAGAACCATTTATTAATAGAGATAGATCTTTAATTAATTTAAGAAATGTATCTACAACAATTGATAACGCTATATATTCTAAAAACCTATACAAAGGGAAAATTAATGGAAATGAGAGCCATTTATACTATATTGAAGCAAGCTTAGATGGAAATATAGAGCAAGGTGAAGCAGAAAATAAAACATGGCTAAGTAAAATAGTAGTTAATTCAAAACCTTATGAACAAACAAAAGCATATCTAAAAGAAAATGTATTTAAAAATATTGATTATAAATCAAGAATTTATTATATTTATGAATCAGATAGTATAGATGAAAATAATCCTAATATTTTTGAAATATCTGAAGACGATAGTGAATATCCAGTATACGCATGGTACGCTGATGAACCAACTAGAGCACTTTTTTACTATACAGATGCTGACGAAATAGTTTTAACAAGTGATTCATTTGAAAACTATATTAACTTAAGATGGCTTGATTCACTTAAATTTAATACTTCAAAGATGACAACAATGGAAAGAATGTTTGCTCGCTGTAAATATTTAAATGATTCATTAAATTTATCAAATTTTGATACAAGTAATGTTACAGATATGAGTGAGATGTTCTACGGTTGTAAAACTTTAACTTCATTAGATTTATCAAATTTTGATACAAGTAAAGTAACAAATATGTATGGAATGTTTTCTAATTGTAATAGTTTGACTAATATTGATATATCTAACTTTAATACAAGTAATGTTATTTCAATGGGAAATATGTTTTATGGATGTAGTTCATTAAAAACACTTGATCTATCAAATTTTGATATTAGTAATCTACAGTATGCAGCAGGCATGTTTTTAAATTCTCATCTAGATGATATAAATTTGTCATCATTTATAGGACATACTTTTTCAACTATAGAATATGGTGAAGAAACCATTATTACTGATTATGAAATGCTATGCACACGAAGTAATAATTCGTTAAATCTACACGGATATGTTCCAAGTGAAAATGCAACTTATTGTCATCCAATAATAGAATAAAAATTAAAAAAACATTAATACAAAAAAGTAACTAAGTTATACTTCCAATTGATATTTTATATTAAAATTTGATAATTTCAAATTTAACAATATATAATTAAAGAGTTAAGTGCACATAATGTGTGCACTTAAGATTTTAATTAACTTAGCAAAAATAAACCTAATTAATTAGGTTTATTTTTTGTTACTATGATATACTTAAATAGTAGGGTGATAATATGAACACTAAGAAAAAGATAACTATACTATCAATATTAATATCATTAATACTAGTAGTAACAACTACAAGTATTACATATGCTATTTGGTCATCTAAACATGTTACTAGTTATAATATAGTTACATCAGGATGTCTTAATATTGAGTACAATGAACTATCTGATGAAATTAATTTACAACGAATTGGACCAAGCGAGCCTAGTATAAAAGAAGATCCAGAGGCAGTTATTCCTGGCGTAAACCAAAATAGTAATATTAACGATGAAAACACATATTATTTATCTATAACTAATAAATGTGAAATAGTAACAGACTATGAGATAAATCTTGAAACTTTAAATGACTCTAACCTAGAAAGTAAGAATATACTTTTAGATGTTAAACAGGCATATTCAAGCATCTATGATTTAACATTTGAAGATTTTAAAGGAATACTTAACGATAATTATTTATATTATAAATATAATATTAAAGATATAGAAGAACCTTTAATATTAAATGATTTAGAAAATAGAACTCCAACAATAAGCAATGCCAGTAATTCCAAAAATGTATTTAACTATTCAATAAGTCCAAATAAAACTCATTACTTTGCATTTTCTTTATCACTTAATCCAAATATAGAAGATGGAGATGATGAAGAAAAAACATGGAAAGGTAAATTTATAGTTAACAGTACTCCATCAAAAGCAATTAAAGTAACATTTGATACAAATGGTGGAGAAATGGATATAACTGATAAACTAGTATACACAAATACAGAATATGGAAAACTTCCTAAACCTGAAAAAGAAGGCTATAACTTTAAGTATTGGTATCTAGATGATGATGAAACAAAAGGAATAAATGAAAGATCAGTAGTAAATAGCACAAGTGATTACACTCTAAAAGCAAAATATGTGGATAAAAATGAAAAAGCTACATTAAGGGAAAATGAATTTTATAAACATTTAACACAACACCCAATGGGATTTATAAAAGAAGATGATAAAGATTATAAAATAAATCTAATACCATTCGAAGGATATATGACGGAAGAAGAACAATGGAAAAGGTTTGGCTCTGCATGGGCAATATGGTCAGATGATACATATGAATGTGAAGACTATGGAGAATGTAGATATAATGTTCTATTCTTCATGGAAAGCAATTATGAAGGTGACGTTATAAATATGTATTATTACCAACCAAATACTAATATAGCTATATCAAAAGATAGATTCTGTGGAGCTAAGTCTTACTTAAGTCAAATGGAATTATATTATAGACATTTAAGAAAAATAGACTTATCAGGTATAGATACATCCCAAATGACAGATATGACTAACATGTTTAGGGATTGCGAATCACTTGAAGAAGTAGTTCTAACAGGAGTAGATAGTTCTAATGTTACTAGTATGGATTCTATGTTTATGAATTGTAAGAATTTAAAGGACGCTGATTTACATGAATTAAAAGATGACAGCCTTGAATCAATTAGCAGTATGTTTGAAGGATGCACTTCACTTGAGAGAGTAGACTTAAGTGGCTTTAGTGGTAAACCACTAATCGATAACTATATGTTATGTGGTATAGAACACAACATTAATATAAAAGGGTACACTCCAAGTGAATCAGTATACTGTTTAAGTAATCCTGATTTAGATCAGTAAAAAGGTGATAATATGAATACTAAAAAGAAAATAACTTTACTATCAATACTAATATCACTAATACTAGTAGTAACAACTACTAGTATTACATATGCTATCTGGTCATCTAAACATGTTACTGAATCTAACATAGTGCAATCAGGATGTCTTAACATGGAATTTAAAGATATAACTGAATCTATGAACGGAGAAAGATTATCACCAGAAAAGTTTAGTTCCGGTTATGAATTTACAGTAACTAATACATGCACAACATCAGTAAACTATGAATTGAATATAGAAACTCTAGATAATAGTACAATTGATTTATCTGATTTATACTTATCGATAAGTGGATGGAATATACATAATAATAGAATTAATAATTCTAATGATGTAGAAGACTTTTTAGAAACTATTGAAACTATTCCAAGTTATGATTGGATTATAGACGCATTTGAAAAAGTATCTGAAATTGAAGAGGTAACTCCAACACTATCTAACGCTATTAAATCAAATAGAATTAGCAGAGGATTGTTAAAAAATAATGAATCACATTTTTATCAAATCTTTTCGTACTTAGATGATAGTTTAGAAAATGATGAAGGTGAAGAAAAAACATGGAGCTCTAAAATAACAGCTACAAGTACTCCTATAAAACAAGTAAAAGTATCTTTAGATCCAGACGGAGGAAATTTAGATTCTAATTATGTATATCTTACAGAAGGAGACAATTATAAAGACTTGCCAATACCTAAAAAGGAAGGATCTGTATTTGAATACTGGTACATAGATAACGATGAAACAAAATCTGTTGATGATAGATTAGTGATTAGTACAAACCATACGCTAAAGGCAAAATATAATACTAATAATATTGAATCAATACTAGATTACAATAGTTTTGACTATATATTTGACTATGACATTGAAGGAATAGAATCAATTGAACCATATAAAAACAGTCCAACAATAAGAGCACTAGAAAATGCAATAAACATATCAATGGATACAGTACCTACATATATGTGGGTAGAAAATAATAAATTATACTATTATTCAAATGCAGATAAGATTTATATGCTAAAAGAAGAATTCAATGGGTCACGTGATGGAAGCTATACCCCATATAAAGATGTAAAAAATATAGATTTAAGTGGTATAGATACTAGTAAAGTGACTAATATGTATGAAATGTTCTCATTTCTTGAAAACTTAGAAACAATAAATCTAAGTAATTTTAACACTTCAAATGTAACTACAATGGAATTAATGTTCTATTATTGTAAAAAAATAAAAGTACTTGATTTATCAAGCTTTGATACAAGTAATGTTACAGATATGCGTTCTATGTTTGCAAGCTGTGATAGTCTAGAAATAATTAACCTTTCAAGTTTTAATACTTCAAAAGTTACAAATATGGAAACAATGTTCTCAGGATGTGATAATCTAAAAGAATTAGATTTAACAAGTTTTAATCTATCAAATATAAATAATATAAGATATATATTTGAAGATTCTCCATTACTAAGTAAAGTAATATTTAATGGAACAACATATGATAGTATTAATGATGTAAAAATGCTATGCGGTACAAGAGATGATTTAGAGATTATTGGATATACACCAACCTCAAATGCATATGCATGTTCAATGTAAAGTAAACCTTTAGGTTTACTTTTATTTTTGTTACAATTAAAAAGTAGGGTGATAATATGAATACTAAGAAAAAAATAACAGTACTATCAATACTAATAGCATTAATACTAGTAGTAACAACTACTAGTGTTACTTTTGCTATATGGTCATCTAAACATATTAGTAATGCTAATGTAATTAGTTCTAGTTGTATTAATATTGAATTTAAAGACTTAACTAATGAAATAACACTAAATAATGCATATCCTATGACAGGTTTAGATTTTTCTAATAACGAACAAGACTATTATGCATTTGTTGTCACAAATAAATGTGATTCAGTTGTTAGTTATAGTTTGAATTTAGAAACTCTTGAAGGCTCGGAAATTGAATCTGATAAATTAAAGGTAGTTTTAGATGGATTTAATATTGGAGAAATAAATGCTGATAGTTTCGAAGAATATATGAATGAATCAGAAAGAGTTATTAATGAATCTATCTCAAACGGGACATATGAAAGCTTGAATATTGTTAATTTTCCTGAAGAACGTATAATAATGGATAATGGCTATTATCGATATTTACCAGTCGCTTCATTAAGTTACTTTTCAGATACTACTCCTACATTAGATAATACAATTTATTCTAAAAATCTAAATAACTATGTAATAAAGCCACATGAAACTCATATGTATGATATGTCAATGTATTTAAGTGAAGATGTAGGACCAGGAGAGGTTCAAAATAAAACTTGGATTGGTAAAATAACTATTAATAGCACTATAGCTTCACCAATTAAAGTTTCATTTGATAGTGATGGAGGAGAATTAGACGTATCTAATAAAATAGTAAGTACAGGAGAATCATACGGAGAACTTCCAAAACCTACAAAAGAAGGTTATGTATTTAAATATTGGTATTTAGATAATGATGAATCTAAAGGAATAAATGAAGATTCTATTGTTTATAATACTAGTAATCATACGCTAAAAGCAAAATACGTTAGTAAAGATACTAGAGCTATTTTACAAGGTTATACTTTTAATGTTCTATTAAACACAGATGATATTTTGGATATTAATATTACAGAAGATACAGTAATAAAACTTCTTCCATTTGAAGGTTCTTTCTCACACGAATCTGAAATGCATGATAAATTTGACAAAATAATTTATTACAATTCAGAAAACACATATGAAACTGAATGTACTGGACTTAATTGCAATAGAACAGGTAAATATAAGATTTATATATTTAGGGAATACGATAGTATAAATAATATAGTAAATCTTTACTACTGGTGCCCAAATGCAAATATAGCAATTACATTAGATAGATTTGGAGTGCCAGCAAGTAGCAGCTTAGACACATATCACTATTACAAAAATTTAAAAAAAGTAGATTTATCCGGAATAGACACATCTCTAATGACTTATATGAGTTATATGTTTTATGGATGTGAATCACTAGAAGAAGTTATACTAGATGGAATAGATACATCAAATGTAACTGAAATGGAATATATGTTTGAAGATTGTAAAAAATTAAAATATTTAGATTTATCAAATTTTGTAACTAATAATGTAGAAGATATGACATCAATGTTCTTAAACTGCTCATCACTAAAAACTATTAATCTATCAAGTTTTGATACAACATATGTTAATAGCATGGAAGATATGTTTAAAAACTGCACTAGCTTAGAAAAAATAGATTTAAGTAGCTTTAAGGATGATTCACTAAATACCATTGAGTCAATGTTTGAAGGATGTACAAGCTTAAAAGAAATAAATCTTAGTGGATTCTCCGGTGAAAGAATATTTGATAATCATATGTTATGTGATACTAATATAGATAATATAATAGGCTATCCACCAAGTGACAGAGCATATTCATGTATGGAAGACAATCCAATTGTTCCTTTATATTAAAATTGATAATTTCAAATTTAACAATATATAATTAAAGAGTTAAGTGCATATAATGTGTGCACTTAAGATTTTAATTAACTTAAGCAAAAATAAACCTAATTAATTAGGTTTATTTTTTGTTACTATGATATACTTAAATAGTAGGGTGATAATATGAATTCAAAGAAAAAGATAACAATTATATCAATACTAATAGCATTAATACTAGTAGTAACAACTACAAGTATTACATATGCTATCTGGTCATCTAAGCATGTTACTAATTCTAATATAGTGCAATCAGGATGTCTAAGTATCCAGTATAACGATATCACTAGTCAAATAGATGCAAGAAGAGTAGGACCAGGATACGAAGATAAATATATATTTAGTGTTAAAAATAATTGCAGTACTGACCTAAATTACCAAGTAAACATTGAAACTTTAGAAGGCACTACATTAGATTTATCAAACATTTATCTTTCAATAGAAGGATACAATGCCCATAATAATATAGTTACTAATAAAGATGAATTTGATAATTTTTATTACAATATATATGACTATGATAATGATTACTTATGTTGGAAGTATGAAGAATTAACTAAATATGAAGAAGTAACACCATCACTTACAAATGCAATATATTCTAACAGCATAAATAAAGGTGTTATTAAAACAAATGAAACTCATATTTATAAAATAAACGCAGAATTTAAATGGGATTTAGATAACGATGTGGGAGAAGATGAATCTTGGTATTCAAAAATCACGGTAACAAGTGTACCTCAAAAGCAAATAAAAGTAACTCTTGATCCAAATGGAGGAGAACTAGATAATAAATACTTATACTTTTCTGAAAATGATAACTATGGTGAATTGCCAAAACCTACAAAAGATGGACAAGTTTTTATAGGATGGTACTATAACGATATAACAAGGGTAGATAATTATTCTGATTTTCAATATCAACATGATCATACACTAAAAGCTAAATACTTGAATTCAAATGAGGTATCAGTTTTAACTCCATATGCATTTAATAATATATCAATTGACATTCCAAATGGACTAAGCAACTTTGATGAATTATGCATAGATAAAATAATGCCATACGAGGGAAATCCTTCCGCTGAAACTCTTACATCTGCAAAAATAATTTCAGACGAAGGTGTTAATACATATGCGTGGAAAGAAAATAGAACACTTTACTACTGGTCAAGTGCAGATAAAATAATGATGCAAAGGGATAAATTTCATGGAAATGACACAAGTGGTTCTAGATCATTATATAAGACATTAACATCGCTAGATTTAAGTAAAATAGATACAAGCATGGTAACAGACATGTCGTATATGTTTGAAGGCTTATGGAATGTTGTAGAATTAGATATAAGTAGTTTTGATACAAGTAATGTAACTGACATGAGTCACATGTTTGAAGGATGTCATGGACTAACTTCATTAGATTTAAGTCATTTCAATACATCAAAAGTAACAGACATGAGTAAAATGTTTTGGTGGAATTATGGATTTACAAGCCTAAACCTTTCTAGTTTTGATACTTCTAATGTTAGAAATATGGAAGATATGTTTTATGAAATACCTTATTTATCATCACTTGATTTATCAAACTTTAATACAAGTAAAGTGGAAAATATGAATAGCATGTTTAGAATGTTAAAATCTATCGAAACCTTAGATTTAAGTAATTTCAACACAACTAACGTAAAAGACATGTATGGTATGTTTAAAGACAGTATTAATTTAAAAGTATTAAACTTAACAGGATTTGATTTAACAAATGTTGAAAATATGGCATACATGTTTGAAAATGCACCATCACTTACAACAGTAACTTTTAACGGCAAAGTATATGACTATGTTAACGATTATGCGATGCTTTGTGAAGCTAATAATGATTTAGAAATAATAGGTTATACGCCAACAGAAAGAGCATATGGATGTGGCTTATAATAAAATAAACCTAATATAATTAGGTTTATTTTTAATTACTATGTTATACTTATTAGCAGGGTGATAAAATGAACACTAAGAGAAAGATAACAATACTATCAATACTAATAGCATTAATACTAGTAGTAACAACTATTAGTATTACATATGCTATATGGCAAACAACTAAAGTAGCAGATAATACTAATGTAATTACATCAGGTTGTTTAAATATAGAATTTAAAGAATTAACCGATAGTTATAATTTAGAAAGAGTAGACATAAATGAAGCTCAAGGAAATTATGTTTTTACTATAACAAATACATGTAATACGATTAGTGATTATGAAGTTAATTTAGAAACATTAGAAGGAACTAACATCGATAAATCAAAACTTTTAGTTTTGTATTATGTAATGATTAATAAAGACTTTAATCCAAAAACTCTAGAAGAATATGTAGACTATCTTCACAGTCTAAAATATGATACTGAAATAGACAATATAACAGATACTAAATACTTAAATGAATTTGATGATGCAACTCCAACGTTAAATAACGCTATATATGCAAATAAAATTTATTCGGGTGTTATATTGCCAAATTATACTCATGTAATACAAATTGCGTCAGGCATTTATAGCAACACACAAAATGATATTGAAACAATGGATAAAACATGGCAAACAAAAATAGTAGTTAATAATACAACACATAAAAAAACACCAATAAAAGTAAGTTTAGATTCAGGTGACGGTATTCTAGATACTAATGAGATAACTTTATATCAAGGTGAAAAATATGGTAAATTACCTATACCTACTAAAGAAGGGTATGAATTTATAGGTTGGTATATTAAAAGCGAAGATGAAACGTATGATTCGGGAGGTCCAAAATTTGTGACAAATGATACAATTATAACAACTAAAGAAAATCATACTCTAAAAGCTTCTTGGAGTGACAAAAATGAAGAAGCAATATTATCAAAAAAATTCCTACAGAAATATGATTTAACAAATATAAAAAGAATAATTCCTTATAATGGAAATCCATTCGCAGACGAAATTATTCATTTAAGAAGCGTAAAACAGGTACAAGAATATGGTAATTTAATCGTAGCCTGGGTGGATAATGATACCCTTTACTACTATTCGCCTGCAAATACTATTAAATTAAAAGATAATATACAATTCTACTCGGACAAAAATAGAGCTCTAGAAGAAATAGATTTATCTAGAATAGATACATCAGAAATGACTGATATGAGTTACATGTTTAGCAATCTTACTAATTTAAAATCAATAAACTTATCAAATTGGAATACAACTAATGTAACAAATATGTCTGGAATGTTTGATAATTGTTTATCACTTAGTACACTAGATCTAAGTTCATTTGATTTTACAAATGTAACTAATATATCAAATATGCTATGTCACTTTAATGGAGAAGTAATATATAATTCTGACTCACTTGATCCAAGTATTGATAATGCATTAAAAAATAAGACGTGCACACATAGCTAATAATATAAATAACAAAGATAGTGATTGCAGAATAATGTAAGGCTGATTGTAAATCAGTCTTTTTCTATTTCAATTATAAATAATCTATGCTATACTTATCATGTTATTTGGCCTGTTGGTGAAGTGGTTTAACACATAACCCTCTCAAGGTTACATACATGAGTCCGAATCTCATACAGGTCACCAATAAGTATATAAAAGAATAAGCAATCATTGCTTATTCTTTTTTTATTATATATAATTATCTTTAAGGTGATGATAGGGTGGATAGTAAAAAGAAAATATTAGTTCTAAGCATATTAGTTATATTAATAGGACTAGTAGCAGGAGTAGGTATTACTTACGCTTATTGGTCTAGTACTCATGTTAGCAATAGTAATATAGTTCAATCCGGATGTTTAAGTATAGAATATAAAGAATTATCTGATGCAATTGATGCTAGAAGAGTTGGCCCTGGTTATGATGATGGAAGATATGTTTTTAGTATAACTAATACTTGTAATACTCTTATTAATTATCAAGTTAATTTAGAAACTTTAGAAGGAAGCACACTTGATAGTTCATATATTTATTTAGATATGTATGGCGATAATCTATTAGATTTAAAACCTACAATAGCAGATGAATATGATGAATATTATGAAAACAATCAATTAGAAAGCTTTTTTGATAATGAAATGATTTTATCTGAACTTGAAGAAGTTACTCCAACTCTTAAT
>OCTW011579026.1_pt1 | contig 16555 bp, 27 predicted proteins | sample 1539671 | NCBI WGS metagenome assembly OCTW01 (sample SAMN02144230, study PRJEB22623) | gut metagenome | biome: sheep rumen | host: Ovis aries | place: New Zealand
CAAATACAGTAGTTAGACAGAAACATAGCATTAGGTATTCCAAACATAGTAATATCAATGAACTGTGTCATATGTTTGACAAACCTACAAAGTAGCAAAGAAAATATAAATTTTATATTGTTCAAGTATGTAAATGTATGGTATAATTATGGCAATTAGGAGAATCGGAAAAATGGAAGTAATAGATTTGAAATGTTCAAAATATATTGATGAATATATTGAACTATGTAGCCTTGAATGGGGAAAGAATAAGACTAAGTCAGAAATGCAGGAATATATAAAAAGAAAGAAAAACGAAATTTTAGATGGAGATAAATACATTAGTATTCTTGGACTAATTGATGAAAATGAACTTATAGGATTTATTTCACTATTTAAAACTGATGGAGATTATAGAACTGATTTATCTCCATGGTATGCAACAATGTATGTAAAAGAAAAATACAGAAATAAAGGATATTCAAAGATTTTAAATAATGAAATATTAAAAAAAGCAAAAGAGTTAGGATACAAAAAAGTCTATTTAAAAACTGATTTAAGTAATTATTATGAAAAATTTGGAGCAAGATATATAGAAAACTTATCAAATGGAGAAAAACTATATTGTATTGACTTAGAAAATAAAACAGAAAATGAAATAAGCAAAATAAAAAATGTTAAAGATGTTTATGATTTTATGGATAAAAATATACAATATGGATGGATTGATATTTATGGAAAAGCACACTTAAATACAATGAAAGGGTTTAGAAAAATATATAGAACAATGTCAATCAAAGAAACATTACAACATAAAATTGGAACATGCATAGAACAAGTGAATTTGATGCATTATTTATTAGACAAAATAAATGTAAGAAATAAAATGTTTTGTTGTAGAATTTTTGAACCTGATGACTATAACAATTTAGAAGAAGATGAACATATGCATTGTTTTGTACTTTATTATGAAAAAGGGAAAGTATATCATATAGAACATCCAAACTTTGAAAAGAAAGGTATATATGAATATTCTTCGGAGAAAGAAGCTGTAAAAACAATCGAAAATTATTATAAGAAGTTAAGAGGTGAGAAGGCAAGTCCAACAAAAGAATTTTTTGAAGTACCAGTTGGTGTAAGCTTTAAAGAGTTTAATAAATATATAAATCATATATAAAAAATCTAAAATTATAAATAAGAATGTATTGGAGAAAAGATAATTATGAGAGCACCATTTCAAACATTAACAATTTTATATAAAAAAGAAAATAATGAAATTTTGTATGGAATATTCTTAAGGAAGAAAGAAAAAATATGGCAATTTGTATCTGGTGGAGGAGAAGATAAAGAAACGCCAACGCAAACAGTAAAAAGAGAAATATGGGAAGAAACTGGACTAAAAGTAAATGAAGAAGATATAATAAAATTGGATTCTAGGACAACAATTCCAGTTGTAAATATTGCAAAAAAATTTTTATGGGGAGAAAATGTATATGTTGTTCCTGAATATACATTTGCAATAGAACAAAGCAAAAATACAAAGATTATTTTATCTGATGAACATGAAAAAATGGAATGGGCAAATTTTAATAATGCAATTAAAAAACTAAAATATGATAGTAACAAAACTGCACTATGGGAGCTTAATGTAAGACTAAAAAAATAGGAGAAAACAAAATGCTAAAATTTAATAGTTTAATACCAGAATTAAGAGTTTCAAATATAGAAAAAAGTAAAGAATTTTTAATACAAGATCCAGATGAGTATTTATTAAGATTTACGAATTAATCAGGAGAGAGAAATGAAAGTTTTAACAATAAAGCAACCTTGGGCAACGCTTATTATGCAAGGAGATAAAAGATTTGAATTTAGAAGTTGGAAAACTAAATACAGAGGAGAACTACTGATTCATGCTGGTAAAGGAGTAGACAAAGAGGCAATGAAAAGGTTAAAAAAATATTTACCAGAAGAACTGCCTTATGGAAAAATACTTGGAAAAGTAACTTTAGTTAATTGCATAAAAATGTCACCAAAATTTAAAGAAGAATTATTAAATGAAAACAAGGATATTTATACTAAAAGTTCATTTTCGGAAAATTATGGCTGGCAAATGGAAATATAAAATTAAAGGAGTAGAAAGAATGAACTATTTTAAAAAATTAGTGGGAGAAAGAATTTATTTATCACCTAAAGGAACTTCAGAAGAAGAACTACAAAAATTTACAGAATGGATGAATGACTTTCAAGTAACGGATTATACTGGAAAAACAGCATCTATCTGCACACTTCCAGGAGAAAAAGAATGGCTAGAAAAGTCATCAATGAATTCAAAATCAAGAACATTTGATATTGTAACTCTAGATGAGAACAAACTTATAGGAACAATTGGACTTGAAGAGTTTAATTGGATTGAAAGAACTGCTGTTCTTGGAATTTTTATAGGAGACAAGGACTATAGAAACAATGGTTATGGAACAGAGGCAATACAACTGCTTTTAGAATATGGCTTTAAATATTTGAATTTACATAGCATAAGACTAACATTACTTTCAACAAATGAAAGAGCTCATAAATGTTATCTAAAATGTGGATTTAAGGATGCTGGAAAAATAAGAGAAAAGATTTTCTTAAATGGTAAAAGATATGATGAACTTATTATGGATATTTTAGAAAATGAATTTAACGGAGATTTTATAAAAAACAAAAATGTTAAATAAATGTTTGGAGATAAAAATGGGCAATTTAAAAGGATTTAGCGAAGAAGAAATAGTTAAAATGATAAAAGAAAATAAGGTTTCAGTTTCAGATTTAGTAGACTCTGGAATATGCCAAACTTGTTTTGATAAAAGACATAATCATATTTTGTATGGCGATAATAAAGATAAGATGCTATATGAAGATGAAAAATTTGAATGCTTTTTAATTGGTAATCCACGAGCTGAAGGACATACAGCAATTAGTACAAAAGCACACTTTAAAGATATGATGGAAATAGATGATGAAACTTGTAAAGAAATATTTATATTAGCAAAAAAGGTAATGATTGCATTAAAAGAAGTTTATAATTCTGAAAGTGTATATTTATGCACAATGTGTGACGGACCAATGAACCATTTTCACATTCAACTTATTCCAAGATATTCATTTGAAAAAAGAGGCTCAAAAAATTTTGTAAAACCAAGAATGGAATATAAAGAAGATAAAGAGAAAATTCAAAAAATAAGAAGTATTTTAGAACTTTAGTAGATAAGAAAGTAAAATTTATAAATAAAAGTAGGAGAATGTTACATGATAGAGTCAAAAGGAATAAAGAAAATTATTTTAGAATTAAAAAGAGTATTAAAAGAAAACGGAGAATGTTATTTAACATTAGGTTCAAAAGATACATGGGGATTTAAACAAAAAGATTGGCCATTAGTTGAGCCAAATACAAGACTAAGAATGGAACAGGGACCAGAATATGGAATTCCACATTTTTATGCAGACTACGATTTAATACAAGAATTATTTTATGAATTTAATATAATAAAAATTTATCAAGTAGTAGATTATTATGAAAATAATGGAAAAAGGTATGATTCATATCACTATCATATTTTAATAAAAAAATAGAAGGAGCAAAAAATGGCAGATTTATATATAATTACTGGACCGGCAGGAGTTGGAAAGAGTACAATATCAAAGCAAATAGCAGAAAGTAAAAGCAAATCAGCTTTAATTGATGGCGATGATATTTATCATCAGAAGGCAAAGATTATGAACATAGAATATATAGAAAATATTGATGAAAAATACATAGAAGAATACTTATTTCTTTAAGTATTCTTCTATTTTTAAAATATCAGCTTGATCTTTAGGATTATTTCTCTTTTTCTTAAAATCAAGAATTGTATGTAAATCTTCTAAATTATAGGGCTCAGACACTTCCATATTAAATTTAGTTTTATCATCAACAACAATTTCTAAAGAGTTATTAATGTGATAAAAGCCACATTCGTTTTTCTTTTCATCAGTTAAGTTATAAGTATCTTTAATTTGATTAAATAATTCTTTAGAAATGCATAAATCTAGATCTTGAGCTTCATCTCTAATACCTCTAATTACAAGTGAAGCACCTGATAAAACATAAAATTCATCTTTAGGAAAATTTAATTTTGATAATAGGTTTAGAATATCTTTTTTATTCATATCACAAAACTCCTTTTACTTGCCTTTATAATAACATTAAAAACAATAAAAGTAAATAAAATTATTAAAATGTAAAATCTGAATAAAATTATTAAAATATAAAATTGGAAAATTTACATTGTGAAAGAAATAAAATTATTGTATAATAGGCATATAAAAAGTTAAAGAAGGTGTTAAATTTGAAAATAGATGTTATTGGTTCAGGAGCTATATTTACAAAATATAATAGTGCGAGTTATTTAATAGATAATCAAATTTTACTTGATATTCCAAATGGTACTTGTAAAAAGCTAATGAATATGAATAAAAATATTCATGAAATAAGAAATGTAATAATAACACACTTCCATGCAGACCATTATTTTGATTTTCCATTTTTATATTTAAATCAAATGTCTGATGAAGGTAAAACAACAGTCTATTGTGATAAAGATGAACATTATAAATTATACGAGCTTGTAAAATTAGGATTTCCTCATAAAGCAAATGAAATGAATGAACATATCTCATATAATTTTGAAAGCAAATTTAAAGTAGGAAAATATAAAGTCCAAAAAGTAAAAGTTGAACATCAAGAAATGATAAATGCTTATGGATATATATTTGATGACGGAAACAAAACAATAGGTTTTACAGGTGATAGTAATTTATGTGAAGGCTCTATTTATATAGCAAATAATTGTGATTATTTAATATCTGATTGTACATATATTGAAGGAAAAAAATCACATTTAGGAATAGATAATTTACAAGAGTTATTAAATAAAAATACAAATTTAAAAATATTCACTTCACACATGAATGATGAAGTAAGAGAATATTTGAGCAAAACAAAAATACAAAGAATTACACCATTAAATGATTTTGAAAAAATAAATTTATAAATAAGGAGAAAAAGCATGGAATTGATTGATGGTTATAATGAAAATAATGAGCCAACTGGTGATGTTGTTGAAAGGTTTGACGCTTTTGATAAAGGATTATGGAGAAGAACGGTTTCGTGTTGGATTTTAAATGAAAAAGGTGAAGTTCTTATGCAAAAGAGGGCTTCAAATAAAAAAAGAAATCCAAATAAATGGGCAAAAACTGGCGGACAAGTAGATAGACGGAGAAACTCCAAATCAAGCTATAAAAAGAGAAGTAAAAGAAGAACTTGGAATAGACATTAAAGATAGCCAAATAAAATGCGTGAATATATTTAAAGACGTAGAAGGCAAAAGATTCGGATATAACTATATTTTTAATGTAAATTACAAGATAAACGAATATGTATTACAAAAAGAAGAAGTAGCAGATGTTAAATATTTTACAATAGAAGAATTAGAAAAGCAGGAAGAAAACAATAATACAGATTTTTCATTTACTAAATGGAAGAGAGAAGATTTTTACAAAGAAATGGATTTATTAAAAGAAAATATTAAGAATGATTAAAATAAAAGGAGATGATTTAATGACTTTGGTTGAAATTGATGCATATTTAGAAAGCAAAATAAGCAAAAATCCAGAATATATAGTTTTTACATTTTATGAATTAAGAATACAGTTAAATCTTTCATTTGAAGAATCATTAAATTTTCTTCATTTAGTTAGAACCAAACTAGAGAACAACAATTATAAGATATACACTTCAGGGCAAGTTTATACATATAAAGATAAGAAAAATAGAGTAAATGATAATGAATTATTAGTAGCGGTAAAGAATTAACTTTACAAATTTTAAATCAATTTTTATTAATGGAGTAAATGGAATGTTAAGAGTTGAAAATATTTCAAAATCTTATAATGGAAAAGATGTTTTAAATGATATAAGTTTTTCTCTAGATGAAGGTGAAAAAGCTGGAATTATTGGACTAAATGGAATTGGAAAAACAACATTATTAAGAATAATTGCAGGTGAAGAGAAACCTGACTCAGGAAAGATAATTAAAGATAAAAAAAGTCTTGTATGTTGATTGGTATGAATTCGGAGCAAAAATAAAAATTTTCTTTTTAAGATGTTAAAAAGAAGAAAATTAAAAAATATAAGTAATGAAGTTCAAAAATTAATTAATGAGATAAATGATTACTTTAAAATAGACATAAGTGAAATAAAAGAAGATTATATTGATTACAGGATTGGCAAGTACAATATTTTCTTATTATTTATACAATAATTTTGTTGATTTCTTATCAATTATGAATTATGCACTTCCACCAATTGGAGTTGTATTAATTATAAATTACATTACAAAGAAAGACTATTCAAGTAGCAATATAAATCTTATAAATTGTATAGCCGTTATTATTGGCGGAATAACAGCTTACTTTTTAAATTTTGGAGTATCTTCAATAAATGCAATTATAGTTACAAGCTTGATAACAATAGTTGGAAACTGTATTAATAATAAAAGAATAAATAAAGGTGGTAATAGTAGTTATGGAAATAAGTGAATTAAATGCTGAATATGATAAATTGCAATTACAGTATGGCGCAAAGGAGTTAATGTCTATATATAATGGAGGTTGTACAGACAATCCAGATATTTGTTTTGTCTTTATGAATCCAACAGGAAAAAATATTGCATCAGATCCAAATTGGAAAGGTAGAAGGTCTCCTTAGATTGGAACTAAAAATATATGGAAATTGTTTTATAGAATAGGATTACTTGATGAAAAATATATAATGATATTATGACAAAAAAACCACAAGAATGGGATGAAGAATTTGCAGATTTTGTATATGATAATGTAGAAAAACATAAGTATTTTATAACTAATCTAGGAAAATGTACTCAAGTAGATGCTAGAGTGTTGCCAAATTCAGTTTATAATCAATATCTAGATTTATTATGCAAAGAAATAGAAATCATAAATACAAAAACAATTATAACACTTGGAAATCAAGTTAGTTCTATTGTATTAGACAGAACTATATCAGTATCACAATGTAGAAAACAAAATTTTTTAAAAAATATAGCTGGTAAAAATTATAAAGTATATCCAGTTTATTATCCTATTGGAAATGGAATGATGAATATAGAAAAAGCTATCGAGGACTTAAATTTTATTATAAAAACAAATACAAAAAGTCAAAAAGATATTGAAGATTTTGAAAGATGAACCTCACCGACAAATTACAATAAGTAGGGCAAGCAATTAAGTTGATAATTACTTGTCCTTTATGATATAATCAAAACACAGAATAGTGAATTATCACTATAAAAGAAAGATAAAAACACATTCTGGTTGGTAGTCCAGAAGCAATATTAAATATATTGTCAGTAACCTTTAATAGGATATAACTAAAAATTACTATATAAATTATAATAAAACACATAAATAGAGCAAGTGATTGAATTGAAAATTACATGCTCTATTTATATTATATAAGTAAGATATAAAAATACTTAATACAAAAAAATTAATATTTTCTCTTGACATATAAAAAATAAAATAGTATTATTGTACTATGCAAGTAATACAATAAAGAAAGGAGATAATTATGGAATATATTTTTGACAATGAAAGACCAATCTATATTCAATTAGTTGAAATGATACGAATTGACATTGTTTCTGGGAATTTTAAAAAAGGACAAAAATTGCCTTCTGTAAGAGAGCTAGCACTTACAATGAAGGTTAATCCAAACACAATGCAAAAAGCATTAGCTGAACTAGAATATGAAAAGCTAATTTATACCGAAAGAACAAATGGAAAATATGTAACAGAAGATGAAAAACTAATTGAAAAAACAAAAAAACAATTAGCACAAGAAAAAGTTAATAATTATCTTAATAGTATGAAAGATATTGGAATAAGTTACAAATTAGCAATTAAATACTTGCAAGAATTAGGAGGTCAAAATGGAATTAGTTAAGTGTAATAATCTATGTAAAGAATTTGATAATAAAAAAATTCTAAAAGATGTTAATTTAACCATTCCAAAAGGCAAGATTATAGGCTTGCTTGGTAAAAATGGAATGGGAAAAACCACACTTCTAAAGTTAATAAATGATTTATTAACTCCTACAAGTGGAGAAGTATTAATTAATGGAGAAAAGCCAGGTATAAATTCAAAGAAAATTATTTCGTATTTGCCAGAAAGAACATATTTAGACAAAAGTATGAAAATTTCACAAATATTAACTTTTTTTAATGAATTTTATGATAACTTTAATAAAGAAAAAGCAATTAAATTATTAAAAGATTTAAACTTAGATATAAACTCAAAAGTTAGCAAAATGTCAAAAGGTATGCAGGAAAAGCTACAACTAATATTAGTTATGAGTAGAGAAGCTGAATTATACATTTTAGATGAACCATTAGGAGGAGTTGATCCTGCAACTAGAGATTATATACTAGATACAATTCTTTCAAACTTTAATGAGGGAGCAAGTGTAATTATATCAACACACTTAATAAGTGATATTGAAAGAATATTAGATGATGTCATTTTTATTGATAATGGAGAAATTATATTAACTTCTTCAGCAGATGAATTAAGAACAAAAGAAAATGCTTCAATAGATGAAATATTTAGGAGGTGTTTTAAATGTTAAAAAAATTATTAAAATATGATTTAGAATGGTGTTATAAACCTTTATTGGTATTTTATATATTAGCGATTTTCTTTTCAATAGTAGTAAGGGTTGTTGAGAGTTTTGAGCAAAGTTTAATAATACTAATAATTGACAAGATATGTTGTGGCATAGTTATTGCAATGATAGTTAATATACTAATAAATTGCTTTATGAGAAATTGGGCAAGATTTGTGAAAAATATTTATAAAGATGAATCATATTTAACACATACATTACCTGTAAGTAAAAATAAAATTTATTTATCAAAGGTTTTAACTGCAATTATAACATTACTAACTTCATTTATTGTTATAATTGTCTGTCTTGCAATTAGTGCTTTAAATAAAGATACTTGGATTGTATTAAAAGAATCATTAGAACAATCAGCAATATATTTTGATAGTTCAGTATTTAGTTTTATATTTGTAATGGTTATTACAATATTTTTTGAGTTTTTATTTATGATGATGTGTGGAATATTAGGAATTATAATAGGACATAGATTTAATAATTTAAAAATAGTTAAATCAATAGTAATAGGTTTTGGAATATATATAATATCATCAGCTATGACAGTAGGAATCCTATATATTGCAGGATTGCTAAATTCAGATATAATGTCTTTATTTAAAAATATTGATGTTAGTTCAAATGCACTAAAAAATATGATGTTGATTGGGATATTAGTATATGCTGTATATAATTTAGGAATTTATTTTATAGGTAATAAATTATTAAATAAAGGTGTAGATGTAGATTAAATAGATGAATTTAAAAAACGAGAAATACTATAAAATCAAGTATTTCTCGCTCTCTTTACTATAGTTACTATACCATAAAATTGCAAAAATTAAAAAAATTTCTTTCAAATTTTATTTATGTCTAACATAGGACTATCACCAGATGCTTTTGTAACAAAGGAGGGAGATGATTATAAAGAAATAGAAAAATTGGTAAAAATAAGTACAAATTAAAAAAAGGGGGGAAAATAAATAATGAAAAAGTTTGGAAATGTACTATGGGGAATAGTTTTAATAGTTGTAGGTTTAATAATAGGAGGAAATGCTTTAGGAATAACAAATATAAATATATTTTTTGATGGATGGTGGACACTTTTCATTATAGTTCCTTGTTTTATAGGATTATTTAAAGAAAACGAAAAAACAGGAAATGTGATAGGATTATTAATAGGTATAGCATTATTCTTAGGCTGTCAAGATATTATAAACTTTGATTTAATATGGAAATTAGCTTTACCAACAGTTTTAGTAATAATTGGTTTATCAATTATTTTCAAAGATACATTAGGTGGAAAAGTAAATGAAGAAATAAAAAAGTTAAATGAAAAAAGAAGTGGAGCAAATACATATTGTGCAACATTTTCAGAACAAAAAGTAAAATTTGATAAAGAGACATTTACAGGAGCAGATTTAACAGCAGTATTTGGTGGAGTAGAATGTGATTTAAGAAATGCAATAATAGAATCAGATGTAGTAATAAATGTGAGTAGCATTTTTGGAGGGATAGATATTTTAGTGCCATCAAATGTAAAGATAAAAACAAAATCAACATCAATATTTGGTGGAGTAGAAAATAAATCAAATACAAATGGAGAAGAAAATTTTCATACAATATACGTAAATGGAACAGCTATATTTGGTGGAGTAGAAATAAAATGACGCCAATGCAAAAATATTATTAAAATTGATGGTGGAATTGGAAACATAGATATTGAGTTTAATAAGTAAAATGGAAAAGTATATAGTAGACAAAGAAAAATAACAGGGGAGGTATATGTATAATGAGTTTAATACTAAAAAATGTATCAAAAACATTTGTTGGAAAACAAGCAGTAGACAATATTTCATTTAGTTTAGAAAAACCAGGAGTATTTGGATTACTTGGAACAAATGGAGCAGGGAAAACAACAACAATAAGAATGTTGCTTGGAATTATAAAAAAAGATAGTGGAGAAATTACATGGAAAGGAAAAGAAGTAGATAGAAAACATGTGAGATTTGGATATTTACCAGAAGAAAGAGGAGTATATCCAAAAACAAAAATATTTGACCAATTAATGTATTTTGCAGAATTAAAGGGAATGAACAAAGTTGATGCCATCAAATCAATTAACAAATGGGCTAAAGAACTAAAAGTAGAAGAATATATGCAAATGCCAGCTGAAAAATTATCAAAAGGAAATCAACAAAAAATACAATTTATGACAGCAATTATACATGACCCAGAATTGGTAGTATTAGATGAGCCATTTAGTGGATTAGATCCAGTAAATACAGAAATACTAAAAAATATAATAATAGACTTAATAAAAAATGGAAAATATGTAATAATGTCAGCACATCAAATGGCAACAATCGAAGAGTTTTGTAGTGATATTTTAATATTAAATAAAGGGAAAACTGTATTACAAGGGAATTTAAAAGAAATAAAAGAAACATATCCAGCAAATAGAGTGGAAATAGATACAAAACAAGATATAAAAAATTATATTAAAGATTTTGGGTTAGAAATAGAAACTGAAACAAACAATAATTATATTATAAAAATATCAGATGAAGAAAAAGCTCATAAATTATTAAATAAACTAATAATGGACGGAATTAATGTTGATAAATTTGAAATTAAAAAACCTACATTAAATGATATTTTTATAGAAAAGGTAGGTGAATAATAATGAGAGATATAGTAACAGTAATGAAATTTACAATAAAAGATATGGTTAAAAGGAAATCTTTTTTACTATCAACATTAATTATTTTGATTTTGATAGTAGTTGGTTTTAATGTACCAAATGTGATTAAGAGCATAAAAGGAGATGATACAGGAGATAAATTTTTAATTGTAGATAATAAAAATATATTTGAGGGAACTTTAGAAAACTTAAAGCAAATGGATTTAGGATATGAATTTGAAATTACAAATAATGATTTGAAATTTGAAGATATAAAACAAAAAATTGAAGATGAAGAAATAAATGGAGCAATAATTATAAATCCTGAAAATGAAAAAATAAAAATCTCATATATTGTAGAAAATACAACAATGATGGAGCAAGTACCAGAAGAATGTGTAAATAGCTTAACATTTTTATATTCTAATTTACAAATATCTAAATTAGGATTAACAGAAGAACAATTACAATCAATTACACCAAATTTTGATTTTAGTTTAGAACAAACAGAAGAAAAAAGTGCTAGTGGAAATGTTTTCGTAATGATGATAATGTCAATTGTATTATTCTATGCAATATACTTTTGTGCATATCAAGTATCAAGCTCAATAACTACAGAAAAAACATCAAAAATAATGGAAACATTAGTAACATCTACAAGTCCTAGAACAATAATACTTGGAAAAACAATTGGTATAGGATTAGTAGGTTTGGCTCAAATGGTAGTAATTGTTGCAACAGCTCTAATAAGTGCAAAAGCATTTTTAGAACCAGAATTATTAGAAAATGTATTAGATATGTCTAATATTACATCATATTTAGGTATAATGACAGCAGTTTATTTTATATTAGGTTACTTAGCTTATGCTTTATTATATGCGTTAACAGGTTCAACAGTAAGCAAACCAGAAGATATACAATCAGCAAATACTCCAGTTGCTTTACTTGCAGTAATAGGATTTTATTTATCATATTTTACAATGATGAATCCAACAAGTGATCTTAATTTATTTGCTTCATTATTCCCAATATCATCTCCATTTTGTATGCCATTTAGAATTATGATGGGATTAGCAAGTATATGGAATGTAGCATTGTCAATTGCAATTTTAATTGTTACAATCATTGTAATTTCTCATATTGCTATAAAAATATATTCAAATGCAATATTAAATTATGGAACGAAAATGACCTTTAAAGATATTATAAAAATTTATAAAGATAAACAAAATTAGTAATTCTACATAATATGGAAAATTTATTACCGTATTTTTCTGTATTACCATTTAGTAATGTACTATTTCAAAATTACATATTTTCTGGAATTTCATTACTAATTGTAAATGGACTTACAAACTTAATTGCCACATATTTTCTTATTAAAGATAAAAAAATTGGAACTATATTAGGTGCAATATTTGGCATTACATTAATGCTCTGGATAATTATTCAATTTGTGATTTTACCTAAAAATGCAATGTCAATAACATTCTTTATAATTGGATTTATTCAGTTTATTACTGGATATATGACTTATGTATTTTACATGCAAGAACACTTTATATTTAATGAAAAAGATTATAAGAATATAGGAAAAAATAAAAATACTTTAATTGTATATTTTTCAAGAATGGGATATACAAAGAAAATTGCTTATGAAGAAGCAAACAAGATAGGTGCTGATATTTACGAAATAAAAACAAAAGAAAAGACAGATGGAACACTAGGTTTTTGGTGGTCTGGTAGATATGGAATGCACAAGTGGAAAATGCCAATAGAAGAAACTAATATTGACTTGAAAAAATATTCTAATATTATAATTGTCTCGCCTATATGGGTGTTTAGTGTTTCAGCACCAATTAGAGAATTTTGCTATAAATATAAGAGCAACATAAACAATGTTGAGTACATATTTACTCATTTTATGAATGCAACATTTGGAAATGTAGCAAATGAAATAGATAAAATATTAAATAAAAGAAGAACAAATTTTAAGTCAGTATGTGTAAGGTTTGGAATAGTCAGAAAAGTGTATGGAGAGGAAAAACAAAATGTATAAGAAAATAGTATTAGCGAATATAGATAAAATACATACAACTAAAATGAGAATAGACAGAATAAAAAGGAATTTAGATATTAATAATATTGATGTTGTAGAATTTTGTAAAAATAAATTACTAGATAAAGATTGCAACATTTATAAAAAAGGTAAAAACTTTTATTGCCAAATACACAATATCGTAATAACCATTAATTCTTTTAGTTACACAATATTTAATAATAATTCAAGTAGTAATTTTGGTATCCTGTCCATGGCACAATTATATTTTTTGACTGGGAACAAGATGGAGATATAGATCATGTTGGAATAGTAAAATATAGCGATGTTGAACAGCACAAAGTATTTACACTAGAAGGGAATTCATCTGATAGTTGTAAAGAAAACACTTATGATATAAATTCAGCAAGTATATGTGGATATGGAGATTATGTATTAAATATGCCTATTACATAGAATATTAGAGCCTAACCTATAAGTTTAATGCTTATGGGTTAGGCTTTTATATTTTTCTTATTATTTCTTAATAAAATACATTTTTCGTTTGTTTTTGTAGAAAAAAATATTATTATTTGATATAATGCAATATGAAAAAAGTAAAAATATTATTTTTATCAAAAAAACATTTATGGGGGCAATCTAATGAGTGAAATATTACTTAACGATATTCTTAAAATTTCTAAAGAAGAAATTGTTAATTACAAAGTGAAATTTAATGTATTTAATGGAGAAGAAGAGCCATTATTAGTAATGTCACGAAGTTATGATGATATTTTAGGTTGGATTGGATGGAAAAATAAAATTGACGATTTATCAAGACCAAGAGTTATTGCATTTGTAAGGTATTATACTATTAGTCAAAATCAATGGATATTTGCTGGAATTTATGATGTAAAAAAGAAGAAAAACTTTGATAAAATTGAAAATAATGTTGGTTATGAACTAATACCAGTTAAAGAGTATTCGAATTTATATGGAAGATTGGTAATAGAATATAAAAATTACACTCAACAATTAAAAAGAAATGCAGAAAATGTAATAAATGATATTAAAGTAGTTGAGGTTTTGAAAAAGCAGTATAATGGAGTTGAGTTTACTGGATACAATAACATAAATTTAACTTTCCAAGAGCTTGAGGTAATTATAAAAAACAACATTGATGAATGGAAAAGAAAATTAGAAAATGTTACTGGCATATATATGTTATTTGATGAAAGCACAGGAAAAAAATACATAGGAAGTGCCTACGGGGGAACTGGCATTTGGAAAAGATGGAGTGATTATATATATTCAAATAATGGTGGCAACAAGGAAATGCTACAACTACCTAGTAAACAAATAAGAAACCATTTTACCTTTACATTGCTTGAATGGTATGCAATAGGAACTGATTTTGATTTTATTATTTCAAGAGAAAGTTATTGGAAAAAAGTTTTACAATCTAGAAAAAATGAATATGGATATAATGACAACTAAAAAATATTAGAGAAATAGAGGAATAATTATGGGATATATTTATATATTAACAAATCCATCTTTTAGTGAATATGTAAAAATCGGTTATGCGGATGATGTAAAAGAAAGATTAAAACAATTAAATAGGAGTGAATGTATACCTTTTGCTTTTAGAGTTTATGTAACTTATGAAGTAGAATCAAGATTATCAGATGTAAAAATACATTCAATTATTGACACATTAAATCCCAATTTAAGGTCAATAGATAACTTTAATGGAAAAGAAAGAAAAAGAGAATTTTACGCAATGAGTGCTGAAGATGCATATTCAATATTAGAAGCAATTGCTGAAATAAATAATAGAAAAGATAAATTGAAAAAAATTGCACCAACTAAAGATGAAGAAAATGATGAACAAATTGCGAATGATGTTGAAGAAGAAACAAAGGATAGATTAACTCCATTTAATTTTGATCTGGTAAATATTAAACCAGGAGAAAAAATAACATTTACAAATACTGCAAGTAATAACAATGGAGTAGAGTGTAGAGTTATTAATTCAAAACAAGTTGAATATAAAGGAAAAAAATATTCTTTGTCTGCACTTGCAGCCAAATTATCTAATTCTAAATATAGTGTAGCTGGACCTAGATATTTTAAATATAAAGGAGAATGGCTAAACGATTTAAGAAAAAGATTGGAGAATGCAAATAATGAGTAAAATAGAAGAATTAAATGGGAAAATAATGCCATCAGGTTACTGGAATGAATATAATTATAATAAAAACCTATCCAATTCATAACTAATTAATAATAAAACTGTACTTTGTATAAAAATATATAAATGGGTTTATAGGTAAATCCCATTTGAAAAACCTAAATATATTATTCAAGAAGGAAAAATAAAATGAATAAACAACAATTAGCTTCAAAAATATGGGAATCAGCTAATAAAATGCGTTCAAAAATCGAAGCAAATGAATACAAGGACTACATTTTAGGATTTATATTTTATAAATTTTTATCAGATAGAGAATTATCATTTTTAAAAAATGAAGGATATCAAGATGAAGATATAAAAGAATTAAATGAAAATTCTGAGGCAGATATTAATTTTTGCAAAAATAATTTAGGCTATTTTATTGGATACAATGACCTTTTTTCTACATGGCTAGAAGAAGGACAAGATTTTACTGCTACTTCTGTAAGAGAAGCTTTAAATAGATTTGAAAGAAATATAGAAAAAAATTATAATAAAGTTTTTTCTGGAATATTTAATACGCTACAAACAGGATTGTCAAAATTGGGAGATACTCAAGCAGGGCAAAATAAGGCTGTAAGAGATTTAATAAAACTAATTCGTGATATTCCAATGGATGGAAAGCAGGATTATGATGTTTTGGGATTTATATATGAATATTTAATTTCAAACTTTGCAGCAAATGCTGGAAAGAAAGCAGGAGAATTCTACACACCACATGAAGTTTCTTTATTGATGTCTGAAATTATTGCTAATCACTTAAAAGATAGAAATAAAATAGATATATATGATCCAACATCAGGATCTGGATCACTTTTAATAAATATTGGTAAGGCTGCATCTAAATATATCAATGGAGAAAA
>OCTW011521014.1_pt1 | contig 16551 bp, 13 predicted proteins | sample 1539671 | NCBI WGS metagenome assembly OCTW01 (sample SAMN02144230, study PRJEB22623) | gut metagenome | biome: sheep rumen | host: Ovis aries | place: New Zealand
TATATATTTAAATCTTCTTTAACTCTTAAATAAGTATTTTTATTATTCTTTCTTTCAATGATTACATCATATGTAATACCATCAATTGTAATTTGCATGTAAACCACCAATATAATTATAACATTAAAATAAAAAAAATAATGGTTTTACCATTATTTTATTTACATATTTAATCCTTTTTTCTTTGATAATTGTTTATAAATTGCTTGATAAATTTCTGCTTTATCCCTAAACTCTTCGTTTATATGAATATTATAATCTATAATATTATCATTAAATTCTCCTGCAACTGAAAGTTCATACTTATTACTTTTTTTATTAAAAACAATAGCTCTATCCCCAGCATAATATGTAATAACAGAATCAAATGTCACTTCTTCATCATTTGAACACTTAGGAAGAACTTCGTCATCACCATATATATGATATTCTTTTCCTAAATATTCAGATTTTTCTAAGAATTCTCTTAAACTAATAAATTCTTCTTCCATTTCTATAGCACTATCATATTTTATTACTTTTTTTTGAGTTTTATCTGATTGTTCAACCATTCTTATTCCATCATCAGTGATAATTAAAACCCAAAATTTTTTATATGAATCATAGATTGGTTTGCCTTGTTCTATCATTTTATCTGCAATTTCACTAACTTTCCTAACTGCTTCCTCTGCTTCTTCTTCAAATTTTTCTGACGAAATTGTTTCTCCATTTATTATGATTTTATCTAACTTTAATTTACCATCTCGAATATCTTCACGTATCATATCAAACTTTTGTGCTATTAATTCCTTATCCATCTGAAGTTCTTCAATTTCTTCAAAAGTATAATCTACATATTCAGGATTTCTTCTAAGATATATATCTCCATTCATTATTATATTCATATAAACCTCCTTTTTTGTGAGATATATTATAATAAAAAAAAAGAAATAGTTCAACTATTTCTTTTAAAATTTAAAGTCATCAAGAAAATCATCTATTGTAAGTATTTCTTCATCTATTTCTTTTAGACTAACTTCTTTTTTTGGTTCTTCAATTGTTTCTATTATTTCTACTTCTTTTATATCATCTTTATTACCTAATTCTGTAGGAATAAATGTTTTAACTACTCTAACACTTGAAATTGATGAACCAGTTGAATATCTATCTGCGATAGGTATTTCTGCATTTTTAAAGATATTAATACCTTTTAAATTAATTACTCCTATTTTATCTTTTGTATTAGTAATATAAGAACTAATTAATTTATGTGGATTAGTTTTAACTAATCTAACTAGTAATAATCCTTTTCTTGCTCTAGAACTCTTTTCTAGTTCAGATAGTTTTACTCTTTTTGCAGTATTCTTATCAGTAAATACAGTCATGTATTCAGAATCTTTATTAAAGATTTCTGCACTTACTACATAATCATTATCAAGTTTAATTGATTTAACTCCTGCAGCTTTTAAACCTACTACAGGTATTTCATTTGCACTATACCATAAACCATAACCATTATTAGTAGCAATAAATACTTCTGATTCAGATGAAGATGTAACAGATACTATTTCATCATCATATTTAAGTTTCATACATACAATTGGTTTATTATATCTCATTGCTTTAAATTCAGATAATAATGTTCTCTTTACCATACCCATTTTACTAAATATAGTTATAACTTCTTTACTCTCAAAGTCATAAACAGGTTTAGCATATACAACTTTTTCATCATCCTTAATAGTTACTATATTACTTACATGTTTACCCATTTCTTTCCATTTCATATCTGGTAAGTTGTAAACAGGGACATATAAATAATTACCTTTATTAGTAAATACAAGTAATGTATCAAGTGTATTCATTTCATATAGACCTACTAAGTAATCATTATCTTTTAAAGTAATATCTTCATCATTAGAAGATTGATAACTTCTCTTACTTGTTCTCTTTACATAACCTTCACTTGTTATAGAAACAATAACGTCTTCTTTAGGTATTAATGCTTCTTGATCTATTTTTATTTCAGTTATTTCATCTTTTATTTCTGTTTTTCTATCTTCAGCATATTCTTTCTTAATTTCAAGTAATTCTTTCTTAATTTGTTTCATTAATTTCTTTTCATCAGAAAGAAGTGCTTCAAGTCCTTCGATAATTTTACTTAAATTAGCAAGTTCTTCTTCAAGTTGTGTAACATCTGTATTAGTTAATCTATATAATTGTAATCTTACAATTGCATCTGCTTGTTCGAAAGTAAAATCAAATTCTTTTACTAAATTTTCTGTAGCATCTGCCCTATTTTTAGATGCTCTAATTACTTTTATTACTTCATCAAGTATAGATATAGCTTTAATAAGTCCTTCAACTATATGAAATCTAGCTTTAGCATGATCTAAATCAAATCTACTTCTTCTAGTGATTACTTCTTTTTGATGAACTATATAAGCATCAATTATATCTAGTATACCAACTTGCATTGGTCTTTTATTAACTATTGCAATCATGTTATAAGAATAACTTATTTGCATATCAGTATTCTTTAGTAAATAATTAACTATTAGATTAGTATCTGCTTCTTTTTTAAGATCAATTGTAATAATTAGTTCTCCTCTTGAAGAAGAATCTATTACTTCATTAATACCTTCAATTTTCTTTTCTATTCTAATATCATTTATTCTTTTTACTAAAGCTGCTTTATTAACTTCGTATGGTATTTCAGTAATAATGATTTGGTTCTTACCTTTTTCATTATTAATAGTATATTTAGATTTAATTACTATTTTACCTTTACCAGTTTCAAAAGCTTCTCTTATACCCGCTTTACCTTCAACTACTCCTCCAGTTGGAAAATCTGGGCCTTGTACTACTTCAAGTACTTCATCCAAAGTGCATTTAGGTTTATCTATTCTAAGAACTGTCGCATCAATTATTTCACCTAAGTTATGTGGTGGAATATCTGTTGCATAACCTGCTGATATTCCTGTAGTACCATTAACTAAAAGGTTCGGAAATCTACATGGAAGTACTGTTGGTTCTTCTTCAGTATCATCATAGTTTGGAGCCATTTCTACAGTATCTTTTTCAATGTCTTTTAACATTTCACCAGCTATTTTAGAAAGTCTTACTTCAGTATAACGCATTGCAGCAGCTGAATCACCGTCCATTGATCCATTGTTACCATGCATATCTACATATGGAGTAAGCATTTTCCAATCTTGGCTCATTCTTACCATTGCATCATATATTGAAGAATCTCCATGTGGATGGTATTTACCCATGATATCACCAACTGCTCTAGCTGATTTTCTATATTTATTATCATAAGTATTTTTACCTTTATACATACCATAAAGAATTCTTCTTTGAACAGGTTTAAGTCCATCTCTTACATCTGGAATTGCTCTATCAGTAATAATTTCTTTAGCATATCTTCCAAATCTTTCACCCATGATTTCTTCTAAGGCATAGTCATGAATCTTTTGTAATATTTCTTTTGTTTCTTTACTTCTTGCCATTAGAATCACCTGCCTTTATTTTATAATCATCTTCTAGAGAGAATTCAACGTTTTCTTCAATCCAAGCTTTTCTTGGTTCTACTTTTTCTCCCATTAAAACAGATACTCTCTTTTCAGCTAGTACTGCATCTGTTATTTTTACTCTTATTAAAGTTCTTGTTTCAGGATTCATTGTAGTTTCCCAAAGCTGTGTAGCATCCATTTCTCCAAGTCCTTTATATCTTTGTAAATCAGATAATGATTTATTTTTTGTTAATTCTTTTAATTCTTCATCTGTATATAAATATTCAAAATGATTTTTATCAATAGTAGCTTTATATAATGGTGGACATGCAATATATAATTTACCTTCTTCAATAAGTGGTTTCATATATCTATAGAAGAATGTAATTAATAATACTTGAATGTGACATCCATCATCATCGGCATCGGTCATTATTATAACTTTATCATAGTTACAGTTCTTCATATCAAAATCGGCACCTACTCCAGCACCTATTGTATATATTAATGTATTTATTTCTTGGTTCTTATATGCTTCATCAAGTGATGCTCTTTCAGTATTTAATACTTTTCCTCTAAGTGGAAGTATTGCTTGATATGTTCTATCTCTACCAGTTTTAGCAGAACCTCCTGCTGAATCACCCTCTACTATGAATAATTCATCTTTTTTAGGATCTTTTCTTGCTGCTGGTGCTAATTTATCTGATATATTTTTTTCTTTCTTAGTTCCTTGATTCTTTCTTATTTCTTCTCTTGCTTTTCTAGCAGCATCTCTAGCCATCTTTCCTTTTAATGCTTTATTAATTATATTAACTGCACTTTCATTATTTTCTTCTAAATAGAAAGATATATTTTCTAAAGTAAGAGCTTCTACTACATTCTTAGCAATTGGAGTTCCTAATTTACCTTTAGTTTGTCCTTCAAATTGAAGTAATGCTTCAGGTATTCTTAAAGATATAACTGCTGTTAAACCTTCTCTTACATCAGATCCTTCAAAGTTCTTATCTTTAGCTTTTAAATATCCATTACTTCTTGCATAATCATTAAATGCTTTAGTTAAAGCTGATTTAAATCCTACTTCATGAGAACCACCATCAACTGTTTTAACATTATTAACAAATGATACTATATTTTCAGTACTATATGAATCAGTATATTGAAGAGCTATTTCTACTTCAATACCATCTTTTGATCCTTTAAAATGTACTACATTATTAATTGGAGTTTTATCTTCATCTATATATTCAACAAATGATTTAATACCATTATCATAATGATATTTTTCAGATCTATTATTAATTTCATCAATTACTTCTACAGTTAATCCTTTAAGTAAGAATGCAGATTCTTGCATTCTTTCACAAATAGTACTATAAGAAAAATCAGTAGTACTAAATATATCTTTATCTGGTAAAAATCTAACAGTAGTACCTGTTTTATTAGTTTTACCTACTTCTTTTAAAGGTGATGCTACTTTTCCACCATCTTTAAAAGAAATACTATATTCTTTTCCATCTCTTCTTGAGTTAACTATCATCATACTAGATAAAGCATTAACTACTGATGCACCAACACCATGTAATCCTCCAGAAACTTTATAGTTCCCTTCTTCAAATTTTCCACCAGCATGTAATACAGTATAAATAACTTCTACTGTACTTTTTCCTGATTCATGTTTACCTACTGGTACACCTCTACCATTATCAGAAACACTAATAGATTTATCTTTATGAAGAGTAATAGTAATAGTATCACCATAACCATTCATAACTTCATCTATAGAGTTATCTACTATTTCCCATACTAAATGATGAAGACCTCTTTTATCAGTAGACCCAATATACATACCAGGTCTTTTTCTAACTGCATCTAAGCCTTCAAGTATTTTAATCGAACTCTCATCATACTTTGGTGCCATATTTTCAACTCCTTCTAGTATCAAACATAAGAATTATAACAAATTCTTCTTTTTTTTACAAGCAAAATAAGCGGAAACTTTGGTTCCACCGCTATTTTAATTTACATTATTTTTTAAAAAAGAATAATTTATTCATACATAATCCCCCTGACTATGCTCTATATTGATTATACAACAAAAAAAGCACTTTTTAAAGTGCTTTTTATTTATCTAATTTAAATGCTTTGTCCAAAGAATAATTAATATTATAGAAAGGGTCTTCTTTTAACATTTTACCCCATTTATTATGCATGTAATTTACTTCCTCAACAAATCTCTTATACTTTTCTGTTGTATCATCTAAACCTCTTGATTTAGATTCATAATGATATAATTCAACCATTGGAACAAAAACATTATAATATCCTTTTTTTATTAATTTCATATTGAAGTCTATGTCATTAAATGCTACTTTTAAGTTTTCTTCTAATCCATTTACTTCATTCCATTTTTTTCTTGAAATCATAAGGCATGCTGCAGTAACTGCACTATAATTATAAGGAACAGATGTCCTTCCGCCAAAAGCAACTTCATCTCTCTCATAATTCATAAATACATGTGCTGCAACTCCACCAAGTCCTAATACTACACCGCCATGTTGAATAGTATTATCCGGATATATTAATTTAGCTCCTACTGCACCAATATGACTTTGAGATGCATATCCTATTAATAATTCTAGCCAGTTAGGAGTTATTACTTCAGTATCATTATTTAATAACAATATATAGTCTGATTTTGTTTCATTAACTGCCATATTATTTATCTTTGAATAATTAAATTCTATATTTGCTTTAACTACTTTAAAATTATCATGTTCTTTTTTATATTTTTCTATTAAATCAAATAATTCTTTTTCATCACTTTGATTATCTACTAAAACTATCTCAAAATTTTTATATGTAGATTTTTCATATATTGAATCTATACATTTTTTTGTTATATCGGCATGATTTCTAGTAGGTATTATTATACTTACTTTTGGATTACCAACTGGCTCATATTCTACATAATAATATGGGCATTTATCAGATATCTTAGCAACACCCTTAATTTTTCTTCTCTTTAAGGCATCTTCTATTGCTAATCTTCCTCTTTCTAATGCGTATCCCTTGTTATCAATAACCATTGAAGTTGATCCTTCAACCATTCTCCAATGATAAAGAATTTTAGGTATATGATAAATCTTATCTGGAGTAGTTTGCTCAGTAAATCTTAAGAACAAATCATAATCTTGTGCTCCTTCATAACCTACTCTTTCTCCACCAATTTTATCCATTATACTTTTTCTTAAAACTGTAAAATGGCAAATATAATTATTACTTAGTAATGTATCAGGTGCAAAATCAGATTTAAAGTTAGGATCACATCTTTCACCATTTAAATCCAATTTATCTTCATCTGAATATATCATGTCTAATTTCTTATTATTATTTAATGCTTTTACTACTTCATATAATGCATTAGGAGTTATAGTATCATCATTATCAATTAATCCAACAAATTCTCCCTTTGCCATTTTTAATGCATCATTTGTAGTTCTTGATATATGACCATTTTCTTTTCTATATTTAACTTTTATTCTCTTATCTTTGTTTTCTAATTTTTTTAATGCTTCTTTTGTTTCTTCATTAGTAGAGCAATCATCTACTAAACATATTTCAAAATTTTCATATGTTTGATTAAGAATAGAATCAACGCATTCAAATAAATATTTTTTTCCAATATTATATACTGGAATTAATAAAGAGATTAATGGTTTATATTTTAGTTCTACCATTTCTTCTTCTTTTTCATTTTTTAATATCCATTTATGATAATCCGATTGATTAAATGGATTATAAGTAGAATAAGTATCTCTATGTTTTACCCTAGTTTTAAAATCATTAAAATACTTTTTCCACATTTTTGGTGGTACTAGAAAATGATATTTTCTCCAAAAGAAAGCAATACCTTTTCCAAGTGTTATAAATATAGCCTTTAATGATACAAAAGGTTTACCAATCTTTCTACCCACTTTAAACAATAATCTTTTCAAAAGATAATTATTATATGTATATACTAAGTTCCCTTTTTTATCATATACTTTAACTTTACTTGTATTTTTATTTAAAACACAACATATAGAAAACCTTTTTTGAGTCCCTACAGGATTATTAATATACTCTAATTCTTTATCTCCTTCATATATTTTTGGTTCAATAATATCTACATTTTTAGTTCCTTCAAATGTAATTGTTGGATTTTTAACCCCAAATAAATATACTTTTTTAATCTCAAAATTCTTTTCTTTTGCCATATTATACCTCTTCTGCAAATCCTTTTTCTAGTTTTCTAAATATAGCTAAACCAATAATAAATAATATTACTGATACTCCTGCCATATAAACAAGTCCAAATAAATCTGGAATTTGATGATATAAGAATATATCTCTATAAGCATTTATTATTTGTGCCATTGGATTTAGATATAAAATCCATCTATATCTTTCTGGGAATAATGTTGCTGTATATAGTATTGGTGTACCATAGAATAACATATTTATAAAAAATTGAACTATGTATTCAGTATCTTTTATATAAATATTTATTGCACTTAGACCTAGTGTTAAACCTAGTTGTAATACATATTGGAATATTGCTATTAATGGTAAAAATACTAAATGCCATGTTATTCCTACTCCTCCAAATATGCAGAACATTAATATAATAACACAACTAATTAAGAAATTAACTAATCCACTAGTTGCTACTGATATTGGTAATATTTCTCTTGGAAAATATACTTTTTTAATAATTCCAGCATTCATTCTTACAGTAATCATTCCTTGGTTCAATACATAAGTAAAGAATGTCCAAGGTATAATACCTATAATTAAGAATACTAAATAATTATCTGTTTTCACTCTCATAATATATGGGAATACTATTGCATATACTAATACTTGTAATAAAGGATTAACAAATGACCAAAGTACTCCTAAAAAAGAACCTTTATATTTACCTCTTATTTCTTTTTTTACATTACTTTTTAATAGTTCTCTATATTGATATAAATTCTTTATTAATTTCATACTCTTCACCTATCTACATACCTTTAAGTATTCATCTACTACTTCGTTAACTTTTCCGTCCATTCTAACATGACCTTTGTAGATCCATACTGCTCTATCACAAAGATCTCTGACAGAATCCATAGAGTGTGATACTATTACGATAGTCTTTCCTGCTTCTTTTAATTCATGTAATTTCTTAAAGCATTTTTCTTGATAATGTTGATCTCCAACTGCAAGTATTTCATCAATTAATAATATTTCAGCATCAACATTTATTGCAACAGAAAAAGCAAGTCTCATGTACATACCAGATGAATAAGTTCTAACTGGAGTATCTATTAATTCTCCAAGTTCAGAAAATTCAATTATCTCAGGTATTCTCTTATCTATTTCTTTTGCAGTTAATCCAAATATTGAGGCATTAAAATAAATATTTTCTCTACCAGTAAAATCAGGATGGAATCCTGCACCTAATTCTAGTAATGAAGTTAATTTACCATTTACCTCTATTTTCCCTTTAGTAGGATAAATAATCTTAGTCATTAATTTTAATAATGTAGATTTACCACTACCATTAGTACCTATTAATGCTACTGTTTCTCCTTTTTTAATATCTAAGTCTATATCTTTTAAGATATGTACTTTTTCTACTTTATTTCTTTTAAAGAATAATAATCTTTCTTTTAAAGTCATTGGCTTATCAGAATTTAATTTAAAATCTTTATATAAATTTCTAATTCTAATTGCATATTCGTTTACTTCTTTCATAAAACCTCCTAGCAACTATATATAATTATAACAAAAAATAATGCTTTATTAAAGCATTATTTCTCTAAGAATATCTTTCTTGTTATAAAATTAAAAATCATTACTATAATAGTTGCAACTATTTTAACTATTAAATAACTAATATGAAGTATATCTTCTCCTATCCACATTATTAATTCTGTTAAACCTAGTCCCATTAAACTAAATATAATGAATATAATAAAATTTCTTTTATTACTATGTTTATTACTTACATCAAATACCCATTTAATACTTAATATATAATTAACTATTACAGATACTGTAAATGCAATTGCAGCACTTAATAATGTATTTAAGTGAAATACTTCCTTACATATAATTAATGTAACATAATCTATTATAAATGCTATTCCACCCACTATAGCAAATTTAAATATTTGAAGTAATATTTTCTTAGTATTATCGTTTAATTTAATATGAAATATATCTAAGCATTTATTAAATATATTTTCTAAAAAATCTTTTTTCATTACTTATTCCTCTTTTTAATATTCATATAATTTAATTCAAATAATAATCTATATTTCTTAGTAACACCATCAAGTAATACTCCACATACATAATTAATTATACCTATTAGAAGCATAAATCCAGAAAATATTAATGTTGGAAATCTAGGTACTAATCCTGTTTCAAAATATTCAATAAATACTGGTATTACAAAAACAATAGAAGTAATTGTAAAAATAGTACCTATAATACCAAAGAATAAACTAGGTTTATAATCTTTAAATAAATTTATAATTGTTTTTATAACTTTAAAACCATCAGAAAAAGTATTTAATTTAGATACTGAACCACTAGGTCTATCTCTATATTGAACAGGTATTTCAATTAATTTAAAATCTTTATCTAATGCATGTATAGACATCTCTGTTTCTATTTCAAATCCTTTAGAAAGGATTGGGAATGTCTTAACAAAGTCATAACTAAATGCTCTATATCCTGTCATTATATCTTTAATTTTACTTTTAAATAATAAATTAATTATTCCTCTTACTAATCTATTTCCAAAGTTATGAAAGGGTCTTTTATTTTCTTTAAAATAAGTTGATGATAATCTATCACCAATTACCATATCTGCCTTACCATTTAAAATATAATCACACATTTCTCTAGCATTTTCACTAGGATATGTATCATCACCATCAATCATTAAATAGCAATCAGCATCTATTTCTCTAAACATAGTTCTTATAACATTACCTTTTCCTTGTTTATACTCATATTTAACTATTGCTCCTGCTTTTTTAGCTATTTCATCTGTTTTATCTGTTGAATTATTATCATAAACATATATATCTGCTTCTGGTAAAGCTTTTTTATAGTCTTTTACAACTTTTTCAATTGTTTTACTTTCATTATAACAAGGTATTAAAACTGCAATTGTTTTATTCATAATTACTACCTCTCTAATTAATTTTTATCATGTTCTTTGATTATATATATTGGTCTATTTTTAGATTCAAGATATGTTTTAGATAAATATTGTCCAATAATTCCAATGCATAATAATTGTATTCCACTTGTAAATAAGACTATACAAGATAAACTTGGCCAACCTCCTACTGGATCACCATATATAATAGTCTTAACTATAATAACTACTATAAATATTAATGCTAATAAACACATTAATACTCCTAAAAAGCTTGCAAATGCAAGAGGTACTGTAGAGAATGCAGTTATACCTTCTATTGCATATTTGAATAATTTCCAGAAAGACCATTTTGTTTTTCCAGCTACTCTCTCTATATTATTATATTCAAGCCATTTTGTATTAAATCCAACGAAACTAAATAAACCTTTAGAATATCTATTATATTCACTTAAAGAAAGAATTGAATCAACTACTTCTCTCTTCATTAATCTAAAGTCTCTTGCACCATCAACCATTTCTACTTTAGACATTTTATTAATAATTTTATAAAACATTTTTGCAAAGAAACTTCTGATTATTGGTTCCCCTTTTCTATTTGCTCTTCTAGTAGCTACTTGATCATATCCATCTTCTTTTATATATCTATACATTTCAGGAAGTAATGAAGGTGGATCTTGCAAATCAGCATCCATAATTGTTACATAGTCTCCTTTAGAATATTTTAATCCTGCATACATAGAAGCTTCTTTTCCGAAATTTCTAGATAAAGATAAATATTTTACTTTTTTATCTTTTTTAGAAAAATCTCTTAATATTTGTAATGTCTTATCTTTTGAACCATCTTCTATAAAAATATATTCAAAATCTAAATCTTTCATTTCTTTTTCAATTTTCTTTATTTCTTCATAAAAATATGGTAAAGCTTCTTCTTCGTTATAACATGGGACTATAACACTAATCTTTTCTTTTTTCATATTTTACTCCTTCTTTTTTACTTAGTTTTATTTATTTAATTATACCAAAAATAAAAAAGAAATACTACATGTATTTCTTTAATACTTTTGTAATTACTTCATATCCATTTTCATTTGGATGAAGGCCATCATCAGAATAAATTGCTTTAAGAGAATATTTATCATCAATTAAAGATGAATAAACATTTATATATTTATAATCATTCTTTTTACAATATTGTCTTAATAATAAATTTGTTTCTCTTACTTTTCTATTTACTTCCATAGGATCTTTTACACTACTATCATATCTAGTTTTCCATACGTCATTAACAGGATATATAGATTCAATATATATTATAGTATTGGGCAATTTCTCATGGATTTCTGTAACTATTTCATCTATTTGATTAACCATTTCATCTGGAGTAATGTCATCGTGTAAGAAATTATTTATTCCTATAAGTAAGAATACTTTACTAGGGTTATATCTATACACCCTATTTTTCATATCACTCAATATATCGCTAGTTTTATTACCTGATATTCCAGAGTTAACTATTAATTTATCTTCTCCAAAATATTTATCTAAATCATAATAATCTGTTATTGAATCACCAAGCATAACTATATTAGGATTTATCACTTCTTTTTTTACTACTACTGGTTCTTTTTTATCGTTTTTAACGTTTATAGAAAAAAATAACATTATGATTAATGCAATACATATAAATCTATATATATAAATTATAGTTTTCATTTTTTTTACTCTTTTATTATCTTTTCTTGGCATTTTATCACCCACACTTATTATTATAAATAAAAATAAACAAATGTTAAATATTTGTTTAAAAACTTTACATATTTTATTTATAAAAAAAATTCAAGTTTTACTTGAATTTTTTAATTATTATTTAGTTTTAATTCTTTGCTATATCTTCTAACTGCATCTTTCCAATGTGGTAATAAAGCAAAATCATTATCCAATAATTTTTCTTTACTTAATTTAGAATTTTTTGGTCTATTTGCTATATGAAGTTCTTCCCCTTTTTCTTTTGCTTCTTCATATTTTTGAGCATAATATTCTTCAGTAGTAACATTATTAACTTTTACATCTTTGTTATTTTGTCTAAATATTTCTTCAGCAAATTCTGCCCAATTGCAATATCCTTCATTATTAGCATGATATACACCATATTTATCAGATTCTAGCATATCTACTAATAATCTTGATAAATCTACTGTATATGTTGGACTACCATATTGATCTCCTACTACAGTTACTTCTTTTTTTATTTCAGATGCTTTTAGCATTGATCTCATAAAGTTTCCACCATTTATACCAAATACCCATGAAGTTCTTACTACAAATGTTTTTGGGTTTTCTAAAGCTGCTTTTTCTCCTAGTAATTTAGTTTTACCATATACTGATAATGGATTTGGAGTATCATCCACATTATATGTATTATTTAAATCTTTTGTACCATCAAAAACATAATCTGTACTAATATATATTAGTTTAGATCCTAGTTTTTTACAATTATCAGATAAATATGAAGTAGCATTAACATTTACATCATATACTAAATCATAATTTTCTTCAGCTTTATCAACTGCTGTATATGCTGCACAGTGAATTACTAATTCTGGTTTTTCTTTATCAAATGCTTTATCAACAGCATCTTTATTAGTTAAATCTAATTCCTCAATAGTTGGAGCATAAATATTATAGTAACCTCTAGAATTTAATTCTCTAATTACATCATAACCTAATTGACCTGCTCCTCCAGTTATCATTATTTTAGGTCCTATAAGTGCTTTTCTTGAGAAAGGTATCTCATTATTATCTATTTTTTCTTTTAAAGAAGAATGTTCTCTATCTTTAGGAGATAATTCTAAATCCTCTTTATTAATTCCATATTCACTAAATATTTTATCCCAAGGAATATTTATAGATTTATCATCCCAAGGAATACCTGCTTCTAAATTTGGAGCATAATCATTATCTACTAAATATTGAAATATAGTATTATCTTCAAGTGCTAAGAATCCATGTGCAAAACCTTTTGGTACTAATAATTGTCTACCATTTTCAGGTGTTAACAATAATCCAAACCATTTACCAAATGTTTCTGAATCTGGTCTAATATCTGTGATTACATCTATTGCACTACCTTGAATTACTTCAACTATTTTTGATTGACACTTAGGATCTAATTGAAAATGTAATCCTCTTAATGATCCTTTTTTACTCATTGATCTATTACATTGAACTATATTTCCAAATACTGGTAAATCAACATTTTCTTTTAAAGTATTATTTATATAATATGGTGAAAAGAATCCTCTGTTATCTCCAAATTTATCCGGAATAATCACATAACTATCAAGTAATCCCTCTCCAAAAAATTCTTTATTATTTATTTTATTTTTTAAATCTTCTGTCTTTATAAATTCCATTTAGTCCTCCTTGTTTTCCACATGTTTTTTTAATTTTTGTCCATAATTATTCTTACTCATTTCTTCAGCACATTCTAATAATTGTCTTTTAGTTATCCATTTATTATTATATGCTATTATCTCTGGTGAACATATAATTTTATCACGGTTATTTTCTACTGCTTGAACCATATTAGATGCCTCAAGTAATGAATCAAATGTGCCTGTATCAAACCATGAATAACCTTCATTTAATAATCTTGCCTTTAATTTTTTTTGTTTTAAGTATATATCATTTAATGTTGTTATTTCTAATTCATTTCTTTTTGATGGTTTTAATGATTTAGCATATTCTGAGACACCTTGTGGATAAAAATATAATCCTGTTATTGCATAATCAGATTTAGGTTTTTCTGGTTTTTCTTCAACACTTAAAACATTATTGTTGTTATCTAGTTCCATTATTCCAAATCTTTCTGGATCTTTTACTTCATATCCAAATATTGTTGCATATCCATTGCTAGCATTAACAGAAGCTTGTATTAATTCATTTTTAAGTCCACTTCCATAGAATATATTATCTCCTAAAACCATTGCACATGGTTTATCTTTAATAAAATCTTCTCCAATTATAAATGCTTCTGCTAGTCCATTTGGTTTTTCTTGAACAGCATATTCTAAATTAATACCAAAGCTACTACCATTACCTAATAGTTTTTTAAATTTATCTTGGTCTTCTTTAGTAGTAATAATTAATATATCTTTTATACCTGCAAGCATAAGAGTAGATAAAGAATAATAGATCATTGGTTTATCATAAACTGGTACTAATTGTTTACTAATTCCTCTAGTAATTGGATATAGTCTTGTTCCAGAACCTCCTGCTAAAATTATTCCTTTGATATCAACTTTATTTATAGGATTAGAAAAAAGTATATCTTCTATATTTAGATTATATAAATCCATAAATTTTCTTATTTCATCAACTGATATTTTTCTCGTTCCTTTTTCAATTCTAATAATTGCATCTCTTCCAAGACCTAGTTTCTCCCCTATTTCTTCTTGTGTATATCCTAAGCTTTCTCTAGAATTACGTAATATTTCTCCAATATTAATTGTATCTAATCTCTCCAACTAGAATCGCCTCCACTATAATAATAGCATTAAATGTTGAAAAAATCAACGTAAGTTGATTTCTTCATTTCTTAAACTATATATTTTTGCTGGTTTAGTATTAGCAAGTTTTAATAGATATTCGCCATAGTCATTTTTTCCCATTTCTTCAGCTTGCTCTAAAAGTTTTTCTTTAGATATCCAGCCTCTTTTAAACGCTTCTGCTTCAGGCGAACAAATTATTTCATCATGATTTTCTTGAACAGCACCTATTAAATTTTCTGCATCATGCATACTCTTATATGTTCCTGTATCAAACCAAGTAAAACCTGATCCTAATAGTATTCCATTTAATCTTCCTTCTTGAAGATACATATCATTTAACGCAGTTATTTCTAATTCATTTCTCTTTGATGGTTTAACACTCTTTGCATATTCAGAAACTCCTTCTGGATAGAAGTATAATCCTGTTATTGCATATTCTGATTTAGGGTTTTCTGGTTTTTCCTCAACACTTATTACTTTTCCATAATCATCAATTTCCATTATGCCAAATCTTTGTGGATCTTTTACTTTGAAACCAAATATTGATGCTAGACCTGCATCTGCATAGTTTTTGGCATCTGACAATGTCTTTTCGAATCTATCTCCAAAATATATATTATCTCCTAATGCCATTGCACAAGGCTTATCTTCAATAAAATCTTCTCCAATTATAAATGCTTCTGCTAATCCATTTGGTTTTTCTTGAACAGCATATTCTATTTTTATACCAAATTGTTCCCCTGTTCCTAATAATCTTATAAAATTTGGTTGATCTGCTCTAGTTGTGATAATTAATATATCTCTTATCCCTGCTTTCATTAAAGTTGCTAATGGATAATAAATCATAGGTTTATCACATATTGGTATTAATTGTTTACTAATAGCTTTTGTAATAGGATAAAGTCTGGTACCAGACCCTCCTGCTAATATTATTCCCTTCATACTCAAACCTCCTAGTATTAATTATAATATATTTTTACTATAGTTTAAAGAAAAACAATAAAAAAAGCGAATAAATTATTCGCTTACTACGTATGGATTAAATTCTGTACCATCGCCCATTTTATAATTAACTGTATTTAATAGTTTTATAACAAATATTGCATCTGCTCTATCAACATCAATTTCTCTAATTGTGTTATCAATACTATAAATTTTATATCCAGTGCTACTAGAAGTTATTATATCTCTTTCTGGATTTATAAAAGTACTATTATTAATATCATTTTGAGATATTAAATCTATAGAATTACTTATTTTCTTATCTAATTCATAATATTTATTTCTTAATATATTATTA
>OCTW011613503.1_pt1 | contig 16551 bp, 15 predicted proteins | sample 1539671 | NCBI WGS metagenome assembly OCTW01 (sample SAMN02144230, study PRJEB22623) | gut metagenome | biome: sheep rumen | host: Ovis aries | place: New Zealand
ACGGAGTTGTTGCTCTTGTACTCCGGTGCTATCTGTCATCTGATATCTGTGTGTCCTCTTTCTGCGTAATCAATAATATATCTGCATCATCTGCGGGCGGTGGAAGCACCTTACTTGTGATGCATACTCATTTTACTACAATTATTCAAAAATCTAAAACTGCTGGTGTCAGGATGCGCACCTCATTCACGGCTATCAACAACGCTCCGGTTTCCTCCTTCACAGTGAGCATATTGTCTTGGTTAAAATACGATGCATCAAACGGATCCAAAGGCTCTACACCCGGGGTGGATACAACAAGATACTTCTTGTTAAATAGCGTGGCATCCAGCTCCTGCTTTTCCCTAAAGATGTAATTGCAGGTTGTTTTCAACTGACCTATTCCATCTTGCATACTGTCGTAACGGTTCTTGGCTTCACAATATTTCAACTCAAGGAAGAACAGCCAGCCCTTGCGATTGTCGTTCCTATCCGCATAGACAATACATTCACATTGTGTCGCTAGCTTGCCGTCATCTCCTCTGAACACAGCTAAATTATGCTCGTTGTTTATCACTCTGAATCGATACGCATGCTCGTTGTGAATAACGAACGAAGGTATAATGCCATTCTCTTGAAGACTCACCATAACACCTTGGCAAGGAAGATTGTCGTAACCGGGCTTCCCCACAAAGTTTGTGAAATCAGCTATGAAAACGTCCTGGCTGTAGCTCTCACTAATCATCATACCCCAATAGCGTATTGAAATCACTCATCACTTGACGCATTACCTCATTGAAGTAATTCTTGCGAATCAGCCCCCTCTTGTCCTGGATAGTTTTGTGAGGTTCACCTTTATCATTTCTCACACACCCGTCTTTGATAGACCAAACCGACACATCTTCCGGATTAAGCACATACTTGACAGGAGCAATTTTTTTTGCGATCTCCTCTTCTACTTTATCCTTCACAATATAGGCCATCAAGCAGTTATTCAGCGCATACAGCACATACGGACTATGTGTGGTCAACACCAATCGGTGATTTCTTCCATGATTTATTTCTGATATTAGGTGATAAAGTAAATCCATCTGTGTCTGAGGAAAGAGATTTTGCTCCGGTTCCTCCACGATGAATTGCGTGTGTGAATAAACTCTTCCCTGAATAAATCCACGCAGTCTTTCTACCAACTCAGCCTCGCTCTCATTGGTATTGCCCGACAAATGAGCCAACAGATTACGCACCTTTTCATTCTCTGCTGGCGAAAAAGGTTTATTTTCCTCATATATCCCGCTCGAAAGCCATTTCACCAAAACAGCAAGAGGAACTATAGATTGGAAACCACTTGAAGCGGAAATCAAAGGAATCTGATTCTTGGAACCTAATGACAGATAATCAAGGTCAACACTCTTATTGTAGTAATAATCCAAACCTAGGTTCGTCACGGGCATGGGACTTTCCTTTGTATAATGGCGTTTCGCATCGAACCAATCATTCACAAAACTCTGGAGATTATCATTCTTATCCGAATAGTTCTTCAGAGTCGGAACCGCAGATACAAAATTACGTTCAGCCGGAATATATATCACCTTAGGATTCACCCGCTTGTTGACAGCAGAAAGAATCAGCTCCCCTTTTTGATAACTGCTAGTATTATATTCGCCAAAATTTTTGGGTATCGGTATTTCATTCTTCTCCTTCCAATTGTAAGCGAATACCACATTATCCCCCAGATAAAGTATCACCGATTTCTCGGTAAAATACTCTTCCATATGGTGGAATTTTCCGAGTCGCTTTATTAGGCCATCCACAGCGGCACGATCTGTCGCTTCATTCACCTTCTCCAACCATGAACAGAAACTGACAATCTTAGCGATGGTGCTCTTGCCACTGCCTTGCGGACCGATGAAAACATTCACCTTGTTCAAGCGAACATCCACGCTTTTGATTGGTCCAACATTTCTAATAATCAGTCTTCCCATATGCATATAATATTTCTTATTTTGCAAATATAGTAATTTTCTCTCGCTCAAATTACATTTCTTTTCAATTATTATCGTTTATTGACCATCCGAGAGCCGTTTTTACTTCAATTTGCTCTCAAATCACATAGTCCCTCTTCCCTCTTACTTCTTACGTCAGACCTCAGACATCATACATCGTAAGTATTCTGTCCCCTGAGCCCTTTATGCAAAACAGATCAAAGAACCGTCCCCTGATCCCCTTGTATTCTTCCCTCCTACCTCCTACATCAGACATCATACATCGTAAGTATCCCGTCCCTCGATCTTCCCTCCTCCTAATGACATGCTTCATATCCTAGCATATTCCTTTCTGATAGCTTCATGAGTCATCGCACGAGCTTCCTCGATGCTCATGGTCTCAGTATCTTCAAACTCCATCGTTACTTTACACATTCTTATCTCGTTTAATATTTTTGCAATTCTCGCAATTTTGTGAAATGATTTCGGCTGCAAAAATATCGAATAATTCTCTGATAACCGCTAATTATCTATTATTTTTTAGATATCGGTTCTATTCTAGAGCCATAATTCCCTCAAAAATTCCCAAGATTTTCAAGTATCAGAGTTCGATTCTCCCCTGGTCCGAAACCATTAACCCCATCGCTATATTATATTCAGCCCTCCTACATCAGACATCATACATCGTAAGTATCCCGTCCTCTTGATTCCACGGTGCCATTTTACCGGTCTTTAACAATTTGCGATTATGTTTCACCCAGTTAAGCATGCCATACTATTCTATGATTCAATGGATTACGGCAATTGGATGTTATAAACTCCATCGTCTCAGTATGGTGAATATTCATACATTCATCCTGCGTTATCATTTTCAACATCAAAAAGTTTAGGCGTTCTTCCTAACTACTTTTATCCTCACAACCTCAGCGTCTTTACTATACCGAGCCAATAAGTTAGGATTAACCGTTATTCTTACAAGGGCTTCAGCTTCCTTCATATTAGACTCGTCTTCATATATAACATGCGGACCATACGAATCAGTTTCACACTGAACATACGGCAATTCTTTCTTTTTCATCACTATCACCGTATTGTCAAATGACTTTACCTCCTCCATATCCCTCATATACCAACTCGTAGATAGGTCATAGTGGCGATATGCAGCCTTCTTAAATTTCCAGTGGTTCAAACTGGTGGACTCACTATGATCCAACTCCATAAGGAGGAGTGATGCACTGCCTGTTTCTATCACAATGTATTCCTCACCCTTACCATGCATGTATTCCTCTATCCATTTCCCCAGGTCAGTGATCAAAACTTCCGCCTCGTTTATCTTCATATTCCTAATCGCATAATAAACCATATAGAGATAGCGAGACTGGAAAACCCGGGATTGGCTAAATAGCTCTAAATTGTAGTCCAGTTCCCATTTTTCAGTGAACAATTGCTTATAACTCGTATAGGTGTACTCTCCCATCGATATCGTCCTATCTTTTGCCTCTTCATTCTCACCGACCATATCGTCCAGAACATACTTTTGATTACCATATAGCAGATTCAAATATGCGGCATCTATCTTTTCCTTTATTTCTTCATCTAATTGAGCGCTGTAAATTCCTATTGCCTTCGACACTTTCTCAAGCCTCTTTACATAGTCCTGCAACATTCGTGAGATATCTAAATTTTTAATTTGAGGATGATGATTGCCCAATTCCTCGTCATTCTGCCACATTTTACCGTATTTCACAAGCTTGTCTTTAGCCGCAACTATTGCATTCAGGTGTTCTTCTTTCACCATGCACATGTAGTCTTCCACTTCATGTGAGGCAATCAACAACAACATAGCGGTGAATTTTTCTAGCATCTCTGAATCCGCATTTTCACCTATCACTTCGTCACTCATCATATAGTTGAATCTCCCCTCAGGCATCTGGTGTTTTTTACACAAAGCATACATCTTCAGCACACTAATACCCCTACTAGGAAGCAATTTGTTACCGCCAAGAGCATCATTGTTCAAAAGCATCTTAACAACATCCGTATATCCTTCCGAAAAAAGAAAAGCAAACGCGATATAGTGCATTTCATATAACTCACGAAGTGTGCTCCGTGTCGCTTTTTCTACCCTCTCCTGTTCTTGAGTATTATGTCCTCCAACATAACTAATAACCGACAAATCGTCAATAAACCTAAATCCATGCTTGGCATTGTTCCAATAGGTCTCAAAGAGACTAAAACGTCCCTGTTTTACAGCAGCGACCATCTTCCCAAGCATACTATATATAAAAGCACGGTTGGGCGATTCGCTTTTATTGAATGTCAAAAACCAGTACATCATCAACGTTTCCTCAATCTTTGAATTATACGGGCTATACATATAGCTCTCCGCAACTTCTTCAAAAAACACGAAATTGTGATATATTGATTTCTTGTTTTGATGCGGCAAAGTTTTCACTTTGTAAATGATAGACTGGAAGAGAACATCATCTTTTTTTCTTAAAGCATAACGGCATAAATCCACCAAACGCCTTATTCTGAAGTTTTCTGCTGCATATTCACTGAATTGGTTCCCTCTTGCTCTCACAGTGTAGCGGTTAAACCTGAGGTCTATTCGTTCCATCACTCGCTGTGGATTGTTATAATCCAAACAAGTACGCACAAAAAAAAGAATAATTGCAGCATATCCGCCTGCGACAATCACACTTGTCCAATTAAGCACAACCATGAAAATTCTATGTGCATTCCCTGATAGGCTCAAAGATAAGATTCCTGCCACCACAAGATATCCAGCACAGATAGCGGCTCCTCTTAAAAACCATTTATACCATAGCTCCGCTGAAAATAACCTAGTAGTGTATTCTGATTCGTATTTGTTGTTAACATGCGATATGACTGTAAAGAGAAACGGAAAGGCGAAGGCAAATAGGGCAACAATCAGAGGCAAGGTGATATGACCCACCACGTCACCATATTCAATGCCATAGTCTGAGATGCTCCGCAATTGCGTCTGAATTGCTCCCATTTCATCATATAATGCCCTCTGTCCGTCTGCGATTTGGGAAGCAACCATATCGATCGAATCCATTTCAGCAGATTGTGAATGCTGAATGACGAGCATAGTGTCTGCCATATTCATAAGAGAATCTATCTTTTGAATAAGGTTTGTATATGATGAAATAGCAAACATTGTTACTCCTAATTATAAAAATCTTTTATTCATCTCCGAGGCACAAACTAATAAAAGCGAAAAGCCCTCTTCCCTCTTACTTCTCCAGTACCCCTTCCACCTCATGGGGCACAAACGGCCCTTCTTTGCACTCGAAGAGGATGCTGCCGGACTCGAGGCTCTCCACTTTGTGCCACACGCCCTCGGGGATGTTCATGCCGTAGCGCCCTTCCTCGGGACTGAGGATGACATCCTCTATGATTGAGCCATCATCATTGTGTGTCGTGACTCTTACCTTCCCTCTTAGCAGAACGAATGTCTCGTCCTTCGTCGGATGACGATGAATAGGAACCACCGTCCCTGGCTCTAGCGCATTCAGGAAACGGTGGCATTTCTCATCCAGACTCTCGTGGAAGTTCAGATTCATGCGCAACCGAAGTGATGCCTTGGCCTGCTCTGTTAGTGAGTCAAGTATTTGTTTGTCGATGGTCATATCTTTTCAGTGGAACAAGAACTTGTCCTTTTGCGGTCAAGCTTACAAAAGAGCCTTCCGCTCCCCACACAGAGAGGCCGCCCGCCAGGGCGTGCGCCCACTCTGTCTTTTCCTACGCATGAAACTTATATATTGGCATTCTCTCTTTATAGGTTTCCTGTAATTGAGAATCCATTCTTTTCCAATGATACTCAATAGCATCCTTATCATCAAGAAGTAATGATGCTGCGTATGCGATTTGTGCATCATTTACATTCTCCATCTGTATCTTTTTTAGCTCAGCTTTTTGCTCATCATTGAGACCAGAACCTCGTTTAAGTATCTGATAATGATTTAGTATATGAACAACCTTATTCTCAGGCTCATCACTATTACGAAGCCACTCATTAATCATCAAGGCCGCATCGTACATAACCCTTTTCTTGATGTCATCATTTGTTTTGTCATATGCTGCAATCAACTCTAACAAGAAGAAGTTCCCTCTTTCATAAATGTGCGGATTCTCGTTCTTCAATTCTTCATAAGATGGAATCACATCACAATAAGGGAAATTGTCACACTTTAAAAGTTTCTCCCTTTCAAACCACGAATATATACTTTCGCGCAGAACGCCCTCAGGATACTTATAATCTGCTCTATATCCTATTGATTTATCAAAGAAATCCTTTACAATGTATTTCCCGTCATCATTCTTGTAGATTAACAACCAAAGGTTCAAGTTGGCTATATGAACATTATTGATACCAAGGGTTGCATTTTTCAAGCTCAACACTTTTCCATTACCAACCATATCAATGATAATGTCTATCGTTTTCCCATCCTCTTTCTTTACTTTCGATAAATCCATATCCTTGTTACAGCGCATTTTAACAAGAACATCGTCCAGTTTATGCCATGCCGGCAAATACTGTTCTAACCCTTTGGTCACGTCATTATCATCAGGGAAGGGTACATTCAGCCTCAATGTACCAATTTGTATTTCCTTTTTTTCTTTCAGCGCCAACAAAAACTCAGATTCCCTAATAACTTCTTTGAGCATCTTTGCCCCTCTTTTTACGTTCAACGAGGCTTTTTTATTCTTTCCACTGGGGTCTATTGTGATGCTGAAACAATCCCCAATGTTGATAGTCAGCATGCCATGTTGCATCGTAGTCTTAAACTTGTCGAAAAACTGGCGTTCACCAATTATCACAGGCTGTTCTACTTCCTTCATCAAGGCTATGCTTGCAGGGCCATCACCAAGAGGTATCTTTGCTCCACCTGGCATATCAGCATAGAGGTAGATAGGTTTAGTCGTTACAGCTTGAAGGAACGGCATTTTCTTGTCCCTCACCGTCAGATCTATCGAGAATCTATGTATGCCAAGTTTATCCCATTCTTTGAAGTCAAATGTCGGAGCATCTGCATAACTAACCTGCTTTCTGCAATCGCGTTCAAACTGAAGTAATTCCACTTCAACATTTTTAAGATCGCGATCTTGAGCAGGTTTCATTCGTACACTTACGGTTTTCTGACCATCCTTTTCACGTATCAACGAGCGCAACTCAACCGGGGTCAACAACTTATAGAATAGTTTCTTCCTCTTCTTAACCTCTTGAACTACGAAATATGCTATACCACCATGTAGATATGCTTTCAGGTCATTCATTTCAATGGGATAGCTATACACCCCATCCTTAAACTCCCCCAAGTTTTCTCCTTTCACTTGTACAGCAACTCTACCAGTATAATGGTCATTATCCCTTATACCTCCTGCATACAAATATAGGTTACCATCGAAGAAAGGTTCTTTGTCACCATCTTTGATGAAAGTTGACACAATCTTACTATATTGGAAGTAACGTTCAACCTCTATGACAGCCATTTTTTCTATCGCTCTGCTATCGTATTCAGCCATAAGACTACGCCATTTTATACCAGTCCTGCAACTACTCTTATTCTCTTTGGAAGGCTCGTACCTAAGCTATTCTCTAATGACTCCAATAGCTTCTTGTTAGATTTAAGGAACCCAGTCAAAGCTCTTACCTCATCATCCGTAAGTTTCTCAAGCATTGAGTTTTTGATAATCCTCATAGCTGGCCAGCGGTTATAATTGATTGAGAAGCCAAGCGTCATGTCTATGGCCTTTTGTTTGGCAAGGACATCTCCAGTGGAGGCAAACACCTGTGCACAAAGATTTGTATACGTATCTACGTCATCAAATTGTTTCCAATTCTCAGTATCGTTGTTGTAAACATTTTCCAATAGCAGCAGAATATCGTTGCCCGCCCCCGGAACATTTTGGATTATATCCTTCAATCGGGTATCACCCAGGAGCCTCAAGTCTGCAATCAATTCGTCCCATCTGTCGTTTTTCATCAACAGATGAAAAGCATTGTTGCGAAAGGCAGCCTTACTCATTTCCTGCTCATGCTCCTTTAGTTCGCGAATACCGAGGTACACTATTGGCTGTTGCAGGACTTTCAGTTCTTCAATCAGTTCTTGAACCGAACTGTATCTCGACGACGGATCGTTTTCCCTGCACTTTTCTATGATCCTAACAATATTCGGCTGAATCGACTGAGGCTGATAATAATTCGGAGAAACGCCACCTGAGAATATGAACCACAATGTACAGCCTAACGAATAAATGTCCGAAAGCATAGTGGCGTGATGGCCTCCCTGACTAAAAACTTCCGGGGCTATATACCCTTCCGTTCCCACTAATTGGTCAGATGTTGTCAGCGTAGTACTGTCATGATTTATAAAAGCACCGAAACTAAAGTCTGTTACCTTTACGTGCCCATTCTTGAGCAATATATTCCCAGGCTTGATATCTCTGTGAATAACTTCAGACTTATGCAACGCATCGACTGCCTCACAAACCTCAATACTCAGCGACAGCAACTCATCAAAACTCTTTCCTGCTATTTGATTCGCCAACGAACCATCGCATAGCTCCATCGCAAAATACGGGTTTGACGCATTCATATCGTAATCATAGACCTTTACGATATTCGGATGATTCAAGCTCTGTGCAATACGAATCTCACGATCGAACCGCTTTAGCGTTTCATTGTACATACCCGTACAAACCTTTACCGCATAAAGCTCGTCACATTTACTGCACTTGTAAACATAGCCCGAAGCCCCATGTCCCAATTCTTCTATCTTCTCGTATTCTCCGAAATGCATCAATTTGAAAATAGTTCTTGATTAGTTTTCGTTATCGTTCACTCCTATCTCCCCCACTTCTCAAACATCTCCTCAAGTTGCGCTCGGCTATATCTTTCGTTATCGTAGCATCTCACCCAGCGCCTTCTCAATTTCCTTCAGCGGCACTTCGTCAGCCCACATACGATACACGTACAGCGGTGCTGTGCAGACATCGTCCATAGAGTAGAAGCAAGTTTTATCCTCAATAAAATCTTGCCGCAATCAGCGTTCGTGTCAATTCGTGTGATTCGTGTTCACTTTTGTCCACTCCCGGACTTGGCTAATTTTCAATTTTCAATTATCAATTCTCAATTTATTCAAGTCTGCGTAATCTGCGGTGTAGTGCAGGCACTACACAATCGCGTCCTTAATACACTCCACGATATACCTCACGTCATCATCTGTCACATACGGACCTGCGGGCAGACAGAAGCCCACCTTAAAGAGTTCTTCCTCTACACCTCGTGTGTAGGCCACACTCGATTCCGATGTCTGGCATATTATGCCGGATGGCACACCCTCAACGTTCAGCTCTACGCTCTCCACCTTACCTTTGAGGTACACCGGCTGTTTGTGCATAGGCTTCCATGTGGGACGAGCCTCTATTTTCTTGTCGAGCATAAACACACGAAGAGCCTCCACGTTGTCGTTGGGCTGACAGTCTGTCGTGGCACTGTCCACAGCATGTATCACACCTGCAGCACCTCCCACGGCCGTTTTTACCACCTCCTTATATGCGTTCTCTTGTCCCTTGATGCGAACGTCAGGGTCCAGTGTTGCTGTGCAAAGCCAGAAATTGCTGTCGTATTCACCTGTTTGTGGTTGAGTATGGACATGAATACCCGGTACATCCTTCAGCAACTCTTCGTATAGAGCCTGCACATGTTTGTGATGGGCGATATGTGCGTCCAGCACTGTCATCTGTCCTCGTCCTATGCCGGCACATACGTTGCTCATGCGGTAGTTGAAGCCGATGGCAGAGTGCTGGTAATAGGGGTATGCGTCGCGTGCCTGAGTGGCGTACCACATAATCTCGTTGGCAGCTTCTTTGCTGCGGCATATCAGAGCACCGCCACCAGAGGTAGTAATCATCTTGTTGCCGTTAAAGGATAGGACACCATATTTGCCGAAGGTGCCCAATACCTGACCGTTGAATCGTGAACCCATACCCTCAGCAGCATCCTCTATGACGGGGATGTTGTATTTGTCTGCTATAGCCATTATCTCGTCGATGCGGTACGGCATACCATATAGAGCCACCGGCACGATAGCCTTCGGGTATCTGCCCGTCTTCGCCTTACGATCTATGATGGCAGCTTCCAGCAGTGCAGGATCCATGTTCCATGTCTCGGCCTCCGAACCTACGAACACCGGCTTCGCTCCCAGGTAAGTGATAGGGTGCGACGACGCACAGAACGTATAGCTCTGCACTATCACCTCGTCGCCCGCCTTCACACCACAGGCAATCAGTGCCAGATGCACCGCAGCTGTTCCAGCCGATAGGCACACCACCCTACGCTCCCCTTTAGGGGGCTCAGGGGCAACAAATCGCTCTAACTCGTTTTCAAACGCATTCACGTTCGGTCCCATGGGCACCACCCAGTTGGTGTCGAACGCCTCTTTGATATACTTCTGTTCCATCCCGTCTTCGCTCATGTGTGCGAGACACAGGTAAATCATTTTTCTTTCAGACATGATATGTTTGATGTTATTTGTTCATTTTTGGTCAGTAGTTGTTTAATCTGCTCAAATCTGCGTAATCTGCGGGCTGCTTGCAGCCTATACTGGGTCAAAGAACGTATCTGGCCTGTTCGGGTCGAATATCTCATTGCAGTACATCACGGTCACGAGGTCTTCGGTATCTGAGAGGTTGATGATGTTGTGCGTATAGCCAGGGAGCATGTGTATGGATTGAATCTTGTCGCCGGAAACCTCCCATTCTATGATCTGACCCTCCGGGTCATTCATGTTCCTCTGCTGGATTTTGCCATGCCCTTTGACCACGATGAACTGCTCCCATTTGGTGTTATGCCAGTGCTGGCCCTTGGTGATACCGGGTTTGGAGATGTTGATGCTAACCTGTCCGCAGTTGAGCGTATGCACCAGCTCGGTGAATGAGCCGCGGTCGTCCACGTTCATCTTAAGGTCGAAGATGGCTTTCTCTTTCGGCAGGTAGCTGAGATAGGTGCTGTAGAGCTTCTTTGCAAACGACCCCTTGGGAATCTCTGGGATCATCAGCGTCTTGGGCTGCTCAGCGAACGTCTTCAGCAGTTCTACTATCTCGCCCAGCGTAACCTTATGAGTAATGGGACAATAACAGTACCGGTATTTCATACCCGCAGATTTCGCCGATTCTTTTTGATCTCGCTGATCTTCGGTGGGGGCATCTCTGCGTAATCTGCTCATCTCTGCGCAATCTGCGGGGGCTGGAACGACAGTCAGCCCTTCAAACTCACATCTGTGCTCCTCGCCTTTCAGGCAGGCTATCATCTCCTCCACGAGGTCGTCGATGTATAGCAACTCCAGCTCTACGGAGGGGTCATTGACTGTGTAGGGCAGGTCATTGGCTATGGCATTGCAGAACGTGGCTACCGCACTGTTGTAGTTCGGCCTGCACCACTTGCCGAAGAGGTTCGGGAATCGATAGATTAAGACACGAGGCCTTAATCCCGCAGATTTCGCTGATTTATTTTGATCACGCTGATCTGCGCTATCTGCCTTATCTGCGTCATCTGCGTTTCGCAAGAACTCCTGTTCGTAGCGAAGGAACAGATCCTCCCCTGCCTTCTTCGAGCGTCCATATTCGCTGTTGCCGAAGCGTCCGGTCAGCGATGCCTGCTGCGAGGAGCTGAGCATCACGGGGCAGCGGTTGTTGTATTTCTTCAGCGTGTCGAGCAAGGTGGAGGCGAACCCGAAGTTGCCCTGCATGAACTCCTCCTGGTTCTGCGGTCTGTTCACCCCTGCGAGGTTGAACACAAAGTCGGCCTCCTGGCAGTAACGTTCCAGTTCCTCCGTCGTCGAGTCGATATCGTACTCAAACACCTCGTCCACGACAAGGTCGCCGTAGCAACGCGCCTTCCCGTCACGTATATTCTTCAGTTGTGCGCACAGGTTCTTACCTACGAAACCCTTTGCACCAGTAACTAGAATTTTCATCTTATCTTCTTTTTTATTCCTAAAACATCTAAAATCACGAAAGGCTCGAAAATTATTATTTTTTTTAGATGATGAGTTTTATTTCGCCTGAAGAATCTTGAAAGCGAGTTTTCAGAAGTTCTTCCCGCAAAATGAAACCTTTGCTGTTTGCAAAGCAATCATGGCAATGATTGTCATCTAAAAAGATCTATTCTTGATATTTTAGTATTTTTAGAGTTTTTCGATGTTTACGGAATTAGAACTTCCTCCATACCATTTTGTTCACGATACCTACGTAGCTCTGGATAATCTTCACTACCTTGGTGCTGACGTTCTCCTCTATGTAGTCGGGCACAGGTATGCCGTAATCACCATTGCGGTTCATTTCTATCGCAGTGTCCACCGCTTGTAGCAGGCTCTTCTCATCGATGCCAGCGATGATGAAGCACGCCTTATCGATGGCCTCGGGCCTCTCCGTGGAGGTACGTATGCAGATGGCTGGGAACGGATGGCCTACGGAGGTGAAGAAGCTGCTCTCCTCGGGCAGGGTGCCACTGTCGCTGACCACCGCGAAGGCGTTCATCTGCAGGCAGTTGTAGTCGTGGAATCCCATCGGTTCATGCTGTATAACTCGCTTGTCAAGCTGGAAGCCACTCTGCTCCAGACGTTTCCTGCTCCTGGGGTGGCAGCTGTAGAGTATCGGCATGTCATATTTCTCTGCCATCTTGTTGATAGCTGTGAAGAGCGAAGTAAAATTCTTCTCTGTGTCGATATTCTCTTCGCGGTGAGCACTAAGCAAAATGTACTTCCCCTTTTCTAATCCGAGCTTTTCGTGTATTTTCGATGTTGTAATCTCATCAAGATTTTGATGTAAAACCTCGGCCATCGGTGAGCCAGTGACGTAGGTGCGCTCCTTGGGCAGTCCGCAGTCGGCAAGGTAGCGTCGTGCGTGCTCCGAGTATGCCAGGTTCACATCGCTGATGATATCCACTATGCGGCGGTTGGTCTCCTCAGGCAGGCACTCGTCCTTGCAGCGGTTGCCCGCCTCCATGTGGAAGATGGGTATGTGCAGGCGCTTGGCGCCGATAACGCTGAGGCAGCTGTTGGTGTCGCCCAGCACCAGCACGGCGTCGGGCTGTGTTTCCACCATCACCTTGTAGCTCTTGTCGATGATGTTGCCCATAGTGGCACCGAGGTCGTCGCCCACGGCATCCATGTATATGTCCGGTGCCTCCAGCTTCAGATCCTTGAAGAACACCCCGTTGAGGTTGTAGTCATAGTTCTGACCGGTGTGTGCCAGCAGGGTGTCGAAATACTTGCGGCACTTGTTTATCACTGCTGCCAGACGGATTATCTCTGGGCGCGTGCCCACTATAATTAATAATTTTAATTTCCCGTTGTTCGCAAATTGTTTCATACAAATTAAAATTATAAAGTTTATTGTTTAATGTGTATAGTTTATAGTCAGTTTAATCAGTGGATGGTTTATAAGAGTTTTGCAATCCTGATAAGAGTCTCGCCTCCTCTTTAACAAGTTCATCCATACTCATTCGGTCTTCAACCGTGATATATCCAAGTTCTTCTGCTATCTCAAACTGAGAAGAAACCTCCATCAGCGAACCAAAAGCCATTTCAACAAAATGAGATTTGTCTTTAACAGAATAACGGTTTACACCTTCTGCAATGTTAGAAGTAATGGAAACCGAAGCTCTCCTTAGTTGGTCACACATTGCATAACGTTCTTCAGAAGGAAACTTCTTAATTAACTTATAAGTTCGCTTTACTACTTCCTTAGCCTTCTGATATGCTATCAACTTTCTGTACCCAAATACTTCCATGCTTTGAACTTCACAACTGACTTTAAACCTTCAACTATCAACTTTCAACTATCAACTTTCAAACGAGGTTGGGAATACCGTTCAGTTCGTTCTGGATGTAGGTAAGAGAGGCTATCTTCTCTTTTGTTTCTTCCAGATTGAGTCTGCGTGTGTTATTACTATTGAATTCCTCGATGGTTGCACGTTTCACGTCGCCCTCCTTGAAGTACTTGTCGTAGTTCAGGTCGCGGTTGTCGGCCGGTACGGCGTAGAAGTTGCCCATGTCAATGGCCTTGGCAGCCTCCTCCTTGGTGAGCAGTGTCTCATACATCTTCTCGCCGTGGCGTATGCCAATGACCTTGATCTCTTTTTTCAACTGCTCTGCTGCCGACTTTAAACTTTCAACTGACTTTAAACTTTCAACTCTCAACTTTGTACTATTATTTGCGAATCGCGACTGCGATGCAAATAATTCACACACCGCCTCTGCCTGTGTCTGCATGGTGCATGCAGGGGCTTTCTGCACCATTATGTCGCCGTTCTTGCCGTTCTCGAAGGCGAACAGTACGAGATCCACGGCCTCTTCCAGCGACATGATGAAGCGTGTCATCTTAGGTTCTGTCAGGGTTATGGGATTGCCCTTGCGTATCTGGTCAATCCAGAGCGGTATTACAGAACCCCTCGAGCACATCACGTTGCCGTAGCGTGTGCAGCATATCTTCGTGTCACCGCTCAGGCGTGACTTAGCCACAGCTATTTTCTCTTCTATGGCCTTGGTGATGCCCATCGCGTTGATTGGGTATGCCGCCTTGTCGGTAGAGAGGCATATCACGCACTTCACACCGGCGTCGATGGCAGCGTCCAACGTGTTGTCGGTACCTATCACGTTCGTCTTTACGGCCTCCATCGGGAAGAACTCACACGACGGTACCTGCTTCAATGCTGCGGCATGGAACACGTAATCCACGCCCTTCATCGCGTACTTCAGTGTGCTCTTGTTGCGCACGTCGCCGATGTAGAACTTGATCTTGTTAGCCACCTCCGGCATGCGAGCCTGGAAGTCGTGGCGCATGTCGTCCTGCTTCTTCTCATCTCGGGAGAAGATGCGTATCTCACCGATGTCGGTGCGCAGGAAGCGGTTCAGCACCGCATTACCGAAAGAACCAGTACCACCTGTAATTAACAAGGTTTTGTCTTTGAAAATACTCATAGTTGTTTTTGTCAAGAGTCGACTTAGCTTAGGTAGCTTAGTCGATAGTTATCGTTTTAGTTATCGTTTTCATTATAGTCGAAGGATGTCTTCATCCTGAAGCGGCTCATACGCTCCATCCTTAGCTTCGAAGAGTACTGTGCCGCTCTCCAGGCACTTGACAGTATGCCATTGACCTGCGGGAATGTTTAGTACTACCCCTCCTGGCAGCATGTCGATAGTGTCAGTCAGTGTGCCATTATCATCATAGAAATACTCTTCATAATGTCCGCGAATGCAGATGCTTATCTCGTTGGAGTTTTTATGTCTGTGTATCGGCAATACCGTTCCTGGCTCCAGGGCATTCAGCATTCGTTGTGACTGATCCTCTGCCGAGTTGCGCAAATCGAGGTTCATCCTCAACCGCGGCGACTCCTTCGCCTTCGCCGTTAGTTCGTCAAGTATCTTTTTGTCGATGGTCATTCTTATTACTATTTATTGTCAAGGATTATTTCTGCGTAATCTGCTCTTATCTGCGTTTTCTGTGGGTCGCGGAGCGACAATTAGCCTATTAACCTGCTAAGCAAGTTACACTAATACTTTTTGAAGGTAAGTACAGCTTCATCCGTGCGGAGCACCAGAGCCTGCTTGGATAGCTTGTCGATGGCAAACTTGCCGTCGGCGGGCACTCCGAAGGGCGCCAGTTCTGTGATGTCCACTATGTCATCCTTAGGACCATGATAGACAGTACCGATGAAAAGGCTGTCTGCTGTACGACGAAATCGCGACAAATAGGAACTGTGGCCACCACCACGAAACTCCATGAGGTCAAGCTGCACGGCATAGAATATGCGGTTGTACTTGTCTGCTTTTATCGCTCCGTCGGGCAGGCTCTTCCATTCGCTGAGGTACCACAGTCCGGCAAAGTCGCCGTTGTTCTCCATCTTGTCACAGCTGCCCATACCGAATAGGAGGGTTGCAACTAATAATATCTTTGTAATGCTGTTTTTCATAAAGGTAACTTATTTTTTTCTGATGATACCGTTCCATGCCAGGGTAAGCTGTACGCCGTTGCTGTTGCCCAGCAGTTCGCCGCTGTTGTGGCCGTAGGCCAGGGCGAAGCAGAGGCCCTTGAGCTTGCGCGGCGCATAGGTGGCCTCTGCCATCATTGTCCATCCCGACTGCGGGTCAATCAGCGGGCTGCCGTATGTGCCCCAGCTCTTCTGGTCGGTGTAGAGCAGGCGGTAGCCTATCTCGTCGGTGGGGTGGCCCATGATGCCGAAGTGGTGGGAGAAGATGCGGTTGTGTAGTATGTTGATGACACCATTGTTATATATCGGCGGGATGACGAGGCCCGTGCCTAATAGGAAACCCGCGTGCTGCCAGGCTCCATAGATGCCATGGGCGTAGTAACCATCTTTTGCACTGATCTGATCAGGAATGTTGGCAGTCTTATCGTGGTAGATGGGACCGCTCTGGTGCTTGAGGTAGAGGTATTCAAACACCACGTCGCTGACCACGGGGTTCTTGGGCAGGTTGAGCTCCAGTCCCCAGAGCATGTCCTTCCATCCATATTGCCAGAAGAGCTGGCTGTG
>OCTW013400446.1_pt1 | contig 16547 bp, 10 predicted proteins | sample 1539671 | NCBI WGS metagenome assembly OCTW01 (sample SAMN02144230, study PRJEB22623) | gut metagenome | biome: sheep rumen | host: Ovis aries | place: New Zealand
ACGATAAGTCCGACCAAGCCAGCATCTCCAACCGCGAGTTGCATAAACTGATGAAGAAGAACGGACTCGAATAACCACAGATAAAACCGATATTTCAGATATGAGAAAGATTGAGATGGTAACATTGTTTAACGCAGATTATTTGGTAGTTCCGAATAATTTGTTACTCACTCACTCACTCACTCACTCACTCACTCACTCACTCACTCACTCACTATACTTCCTTATTAACTAAAAAGACATTGAGCGACGACACAAGTGTCGTCGCGCGATGGCGATATACGGCTTGGCTTGCCCTTGTGGCTGGCGAGGCCGTAAGGCATTTTGTGTGCATACTTTGACGAAAGAATCAAAATCAAACAATAAACAACAATGAGTAAGACCATTAAGAAAGATTTTTTCGCGCCCTTGTTCAAGGGGTTGGGCGCAACGCGACGGGCAGCGATGCTGCTGCTTGTGATGATGCTCACGATGGCGCAGACTGCGTGGGCGGATAATATTAACGTTGCAACAGCTGACGGCTTCGGAACGTTAACCGACGGCAAATACACGCTGGTCAACGGCAACACCTACACGCTGACAGGAAATATCAACACCGTCGGCTACATTTATGTCCCTGCAGGTGTGACGGCTACGATAGACCTCAATGGACACGCCATTGACCGTGGGTTGACCAGTGAAATGACGAACGGTTCGGTCATCATAGTGGAGGGTACGCTGACGATTACCGACAGCAGTACGGGCGGCAAAATTCAGGGCGGTTATGATGCAGGTGATGGTTATCTTTATACCACCTCTTGCGTCAAAGTTCTGGAAGGGGCTTCATTCAATTTGCAGGGAGGTACGCTCATTGGCAGAGCCCAAGATTACGACTATACAGTATCTGTAGTGGAAAACAGTAATTTTACTATGACCGGCGGAAAAATCACCGGAGGAGAGACCGGAGTGCTGGCACTTGGTAATGTCTCTCTCACGGGCGGAGAAATAAGCGGAAACAATATGGGAGTAAGTGTTGGTAAAAATTTTTCTATATCCGGCAACCCTGTCATCACAGGAAATACAGAAATGAATGCTGATCTTAGTTATTCTGGGGGGATACGTAAGATTAACATTACTGGCGCACTAACTGATGGCGCAAATATTGGGATTACCGTTCTTCCGCCTACAGATAATTCACCTGTTACGGTCACAAATGGCTATAACACATACAACAGTGTATCACCTGATACTTATTTCTCTCTTGACAACGACGGGAAAATACCAATAAGTCCATTCGATTATATGACTGTCGTAATGGGCTGGAATGAGGACAGAACCGAGGTTGCCGTAGGCACAGCACTCTATACGGTTAATTTCGATATAAACGGACACGGTGATGCCATTGATGCCGTCAGTCTTCTGAGTGGCTACAAAGTGGCAGAGCCGACAGAACCCACGGCAGACGATTGGTTTTTCGTTGACTGGTTTACCGATGACGCATGTACGACGGGCAATGAATGGAACTTCGACAATGCTGTTACTTCCAACATGACGCTCCACGCCCTGTGGACGCAGGAAGCAATTTATTCGTTTACGCTGCCTGAGAAGATGGTCATCGTGAGTACGACCAATGCCCCTGTCGGCGGTAAATACCCCGTCGGAACGGTAATCAAGTTCAAGGTCAGTTCGGAGGACTATGTGGTTGAGGGCGATGTAAAGAACGGCGAGGAAGTGCTGTCCGCCGACGCCAACGGCATCTATACCGTTACGATGGGCGATGCCGACATTACGATTACCGCTACGGTGAAGAAAGCTGTTGAGCCGAACAAGACGCTTTCGGGCAGCGATAGCTATACGGCACAGAACGGCGACGTGCTGACAGGGTCGACCTCTGGCACGGTGACGATTGCCGACAATGCAAAGATTACGCTTAGCGATGTGACCATCACCGGTGGCATCGTCTGCGAGACCTCGGCGGAGATTACCCTTGTCGGCACGAACAGTGTGACGGGTGCAAGCCAAAAGGCCGGCATTCAGGTCGGCGGTTCAGGCACTACGCTCACCATCAAGGGCAATGGCTCGCTGACGGCAAACGGAGGTAGTCAATCGGCGGGCATCGGTCTGAGCCGTGCGTGGGATGTTGATGCCATGGGTGGCGATATTGTCATCGAGGGCGGAAACATCACGGCAACTGGTGATAACTTTGGTGCTGGTATTGGTACAGGCGTGAGCTATGGTAACGGAACAGACAATACGGCGACGATTGGGAACATCACGATTAAAGGTGGTACAGTAAAGGCAATCGGCGGAACAGATCAATTCACTCCGGGCAGCGGTATCGGAAAAGGCGGAGCCTATTCGAATGGTCATGCGGTTGTCGGTACTATCACCATTTACGATGGCATCGACATGGTTGACGCATCGAGCATCAGCGAGAGCATCGTCTATATGCATGAAACAACCGATGTGACCGAAAGCAAGGCCGACTACTTCACCATCGGCGAGGACGGTAATCGCAGACTTATTGTACAGAAACTAGTGATTGCTGATATTCCCGACCAGACCTACACAGGCAGCGAAATCACCCCCGAGCCACTCGTGCAGACAGGCTCGCTCATCCTCACCAAAGGCACGGACTACACGTATTCCTACACGAATAACACCAATGTCGGCACAGCGAAAGTGACCGTCACTTTCAAGGGCGATTATGCATCTCTTGGCAGTGTGGAGAAGGAGTTCACCATCATAGCAAAAGAAACAAATCTCGGTGCTATAACTATTGTGCAAGATCAGAACGGAACAACTGCGACGATTGACGCATCATTGGAGGCAACAATAGAAATAACTTCAGACATAGAGGTTAGTCAAGTCGCGTTGCAGCGTTCGTTTACTGCCAATCAGCCCGCTACGGTGATGCTGCCGTTCTCGCTGGGTACGGGTCAAACGGTCAATGGTGGTTCTTTCTATAAGTTCTCGGGGGTCACAAAGGATGGCGATGTGTGGAAGGCTCTGTTTACCGAGGTTGCTACACTCAAGGCAAACACTCCGTATCTCTTCATGCCTTCTGCTACTGGACAGATGACTTTCGATCTGAACGGTGGTACGGTGACGCTGAACACTACGACAACAGGCGACGCAGGCAGCACGGCATCTAACTGGGAGTTCCGAGGGACATACGCAAAAGTGCAGTGGGATGGTTCTGCATCTGACCCCAGCGACCTCAGCAAGACCTACGGCTTTGCCAAGGGTAACGCTACGATTGCCGCTGGGCAGTTTGTTCACTTCGCCGCTGGAGCATGGCTGAAGCCCATGCGCTGCTATCTGGTGTATAACGGCTCTACGGAGGGCGGTACATTCCAGAATGCTCCCAGCAGGACTCGTGGCGTAGCCTCTACGGAGGAACTGCCCCAGACCATCACGGTGGTACTCCTGAGCAGTAGCGGTGAGACAACAGGTATCGGCACGCTCGACACCAAGACGGGTGACATCACACTTGATGGCTGGTACACGATGGATGGTCGCAAACTCGAAGGCAAGCCTACGAAGAAAGGACTGTATATCAATAATGGTCGTAAGATTGTAATCAAGTAAAGGAGGATAACGCAATGAAGAAGAAAGAATATAAGAAGCCAGCGATGCAGGTAGTTCTGCTGCAACACCAATGCCGGTTATTGGCTGGTAGCGATCCCTATGGAGTACCCTATTGGGACGGCGAGGGTGACTAAATAAAGCATAAAAAGTTTGGCATAGTCGAATAAATGCTGTACCTTTGCATGCGACCTTGCCAACAATGATGAGATTTCAAACGCTTCTTTTGTCACTGCTACATCTGCTGGTAGATGGGGTATGTGCTTGTGGGATGATGATCATGACGCATCAGCCCACAAGCAGTCTTGAGGCGGGTGGAATGATTATACTCTATAACCTGCTGGCCTTTGGAACCCAGCCGCTGACAGGTCGCTGGGTGGATCATGGGGGTGCTCGTCCACAAGCCTTGATACTTGCTGTGACACTACTTATAGGTGGAGCATTGGTCAGTTTACTCGCTACCTTCATGAGCCTGTTGACGACTATTGCAGGTACCATCCTGCTGGGTATGGGTAATTCGCTCTTCCATGTCTATGGTGGCAAATACGTGGCTGTCGCCTCTCATACAGATATCCGTACAATGGGCGTCTTTGTCTCTCCAGGAGCCGTTGGCCTGGCGATAGGCATTGGCTTCAGCAGTCCAGTGTTATTGGCGGTCCTTACCATCGCTCTGCTGGCGTTGTCGGCCCTCCATCTTCGCAAGGCATACGGGCAGCATGGCTGGCTCAGCGCAGAGCGCAGTTCACGGATAGGCACGGAGACTCTTATCCTCTGCAGCCTGATGCTGGTCGTTGCCTGTCGCGCCTTTGTTGGAGAGAGCGTGCCTTCCCTGCGGATAGGCATTTCCTCATTAGGCTCGTCCGTGATGATGGTCATGGTGAGTTGCATCGTCATGATAGGCAAGGCGGCAGGCGGTTTCCTGTCGAGGTGGTGGGGGGTATGGACTGTCTTCATACTCTCTGTGCTGCTAAGCGGAATATGTTGGCTGATGTGCCCGTGGCATGATGGCTTCGTGCTGCTGACGCTGTTGCTCATCAACCTCTCCATGCCCTGCACGCTCTACTGGGCGACCAAGGCCGTTCCTGGGCGTGAGGGCTGGGCATTCGGCCTGCTGGCAATGGCTCTCTTGTTTGGATCATTGTACGATGATCTCGTCGGATACATAGCACTGCTTTTGTAGAAAAAGGGTGAAAAACTTGTCTGTCTTCGAGATTTGTTGTACTTTTGCAGGCAAATGACATTACACGTATTTAATCCTGAGCACGACCTGGCGCTGGCTGCAAACCTGAGTAACTTCACGGCTCCTCACGCTGGTAGGCAGTTGCGCGCTGACCTTGGGTATATCCCAGCACTGTGGACGACTGACGATGATGTCGTACTGGTGGAGAACGCAGAGGATGCGGAGTGGTGCTATCGGCAGTTGGTGCGCAGGCCCTTTGGACGGTTTGTCGAGAAAGAGCAGGTCGCCAGGTTGCCGTTGACAGGTGTCGATGTCTGGGGCTGGGACAAGGCCATCCGTGCTTTCTTGCTGAGGCAAGGGGTGGAGGCGTCTCTGATGCCGTCGGACGACAGTCTTGCAGTGGTCCGCGAACTATCCCACCGTCGATTAGCCAGCGGTCTGCTGTCACAGTTGCAGGGAGAGGGCCTGACGGGTGAGGCGCAGATGACAGACTCTATGGCTGAACTGCGGGAGCACCTGGAAAGAGTGGGACGTTTGGTTGTCAAGGCCCCCTGGAGCAGTAGTGGAAGAGGCGTGCGATTCATCGAGGGTAGCATGAGCCGCTACGATGAGGGATGGGCGAGAAACGTCATCGCCCGTCAGGGGCACCTGATGTTAGAGCCTTATTATAATAAGGTGAAAGACTTTGGCATGGAGTTTGAGAGTGATGGCGAGGGACAGGTGACCAGCCTGGGCCTTTCGCTCTTCCACACATCCAATGGTGCCTATACGGGTAACATCATGGCGACTGAAGAAGAAAAGCAGGAGATGTTGGGGCATTATATTCCATGCGACTTGCTTGATGCCGTACGCCAGCAGATAGCCTCTATGACTGGGCGGCTGTTTAAGGGCAAATACAAGGGACTCTTCGGCATCGACATGATGATTGTCGCCAAGGAGGATCAGGCAGGCTTTTTACTGCATCCGTGTGTGGAGGTCAACCTCCGCAGGACGATGGGACATGTGGCGCTCCATCTGACGCCCCACATCAAGGGACTGCCAAAGGTGATGCAGGTGACATACGACAAAAGTCAATACAAACTGAAAGTAAGACCATTATGATGAGAATAAGACTAATCTGCTTAACATTGCTAATGCCACTTGCTGTCTGTGCACAGTACAAGTCGGAGGTATGGTCACCAGACAATGGCGACGGGACCTATACAAATCCAGTGATCAATGCCGACTATTCCGATCCGGACGTCTGTGTGGGGGCCAGCGGCGAGGACTATTACCTCACGGCCTCTTCATTCCAGTGTGTGCCGGGGTTGCCGATACTGCATTCCAGGGACCTGGTGAACTGGGAGATTGTCAACTACGCACTGACATCGCTCTATGAGGGGGATGAGGCACTGGAACGGCATTTCAGCACGCCTCAGCATGGCAAAGGCGTGTGGGCACCCTCCATCCGTTATCACAATGGTGAATACTATATCTACTGGGGCGATCCCGACTATGGCGTGTATATGGTGAAGACCAAGGACCCTGCTGGCAAGTGGGAAAAGCCCGTCTGCGTCATCAAAGGACAGGGCTATATCGACACGACACCCCTATGGGATGACGATGGGCGCTGCTATCTGGTGAATGGCTGGGCCAATTCCCGTTCTAAGTTCGCCAGTGTGCTGACAGTCAGGGAACTGTCTGCCGACGGCACGCGGGCCATCGGTCAGCCGGTGATTGTCTTCGATGGGAATGGTACGGAGAACCGTACCTGTGAAGGGCCAAAGTTCTACAAGCGCGACGGATGGTACTGGATTATGTGTCCTGCTGGTGGCGTGCCAACAGGTTTCCAACTCGCCATGCGCTCCAAGTCTCCATACGGCCCATACGAGCACAAGATCGTACTGGCACAAGGCAAGACGAACATCAACGGTCCTCACCAGGGCGGTTGGGTACACACAAAATATGGCGAGGACTGGTTCCTGCATTTCCAGGATAAGGAGGCATACGGACGAGTGGTTCACCTGCAACCTGTAGATTGGTCGTCGGGCTGGCCCGTCATGGGCAAGAAGGGCGAACCCGTCACCACCTATCAGAAACCCAGGAGCAGTTCGGATATCATCGTGAACCCACTGGAGAGCGATGAGTTTAATACGCCAGTCATGGGTAGGCAGTGGGAGTGGCATGCCAACTACGATGAGAAGTTTGGCGTCCCCACCGCCTTCGGCACCTTCAGGATCTTCACCTATAAACTGTCAGAGAACTGGAAGAACTTCTGGGAAGTACCCAACCTGTTGCTGCAAAAGACCCCAGCGGACAATTTCACTGTCACTACGAAACTCCGCATGACCTCGAAGGCCGACGGGCAGTTTGGTGGACTGATCATGATGGGACTCGACTATTCAGCATTGGTAGTCAGACGCGTGGGGAAGGATTTTCAGTTGGTTAGGATGACTTGTAAGGATGCAGACAAAGGCAGTGGGCAGACGGAGCAGGTCATTGCCACCCTGAAACCTACGGCAGAGGATAAGATTGATTATAAGCCAGGCATCCATGAGGATATCTACCTGCGCCTGACTGTCAGTTATGTAGGAGGTGCAAATCCAGACGGCGCCAACAGGCATGAGGCTGTCGTCGGCTTTGCCTATTCCAAGGATGGTAAGAAATATATGGATGCAGGCACAGTCTTCACAATGCGTCAGGGCAAATGGATAGGGGCTAAATTTGGCTTTATAGCGGCAGAGACTGATACCAAGGCTGATCGCGGTTGGGTGGATGCCGATTGGATTCGCATTTCAAAATAAAAAAAGCAGTTAAAAATTTGCATAAGACAGGGGAAATATGTAATTTTGCAGCCAAATTAGACACAAACAGACTTATAAAAGATGTGCGGAATAGTAGGATATATAGGCACAAAGGATGCCTTCCCCATCCTGATCAAAGGACTTAGGCGACTGGAGTATCGTGGTTATGACAGTGCAGGTGTAGCACTCATTAATGATGATCATAGCCTGAGTATTTATAAGACCAAGGGAAAAGTCGATAACCTCGTAGAGTTTTGTAACGATAAGAATACCAGCGGTACGATTGGTATTGCGCATACCCGTTGGGCTACGCATGGTGAGCCGTCTTCCCGCAATGCCCATCCCCATTATTCTTCGTCGAAGAATCTGGCTATTATACATAATGGTATCATCGAGAACTATGCCGACCTGAAGGAGAAACTGCAGGCCAAGGGGGTGCATTTTGTGTCAGATACGGATACGGAGGTGCTGGTTCAACTCATCGAGTATATTCAGGAGCACAAGCAACTTGACCTGCTGACGGCTGTACAGGTGGCGCTCTATCAGGTGATTGGCGCATACGCCATCGCCGTGCTCGACAAGCGTGACCCAAACCAGATTATCGCAGCCCGAAAGCAGAGTCCATTGGTAGTGGGCATCGGAGAAGATGAGTTCTTCCTGGGTTCCGATGCCAGTCCGATAGTGGAATACACTGACAAGGTAGTCTATCTGGAGGACGGCAACATTGCCGTGATCCGCCGTGATAAGGAACTGAAGGTCGTAAGTATCCTCGGGGAAGAACAAGCCCTGACGGTGAAGACTGTAGATATCAATCTCGGTCAGATAGAGAAAGGAGGCTATCCGCACTTCATGCTGAAAGAAATCTTCGAGCAGCCAGAGTGTCTGACCAACTGTATGCGTGGTCGTGTGAACGTGGAGGCCGACCATGTGACGCTATCTGCATTGATAGACTACCGTCGGCAGTTGCTGAATGCCAAGCGTATCGTGATTGTGGCCTGTGGTACATCCTGGCATGCAGGATTGATCGGCAAGCAGATCATTGAGACCCTCTGCCGTATCCCTGTGGAAGTAGAATATGCCAGTGAGTTCCGCTATAGGAATCCCGTAGTGACAAAGGACGATGTGGTGATTGCCATCTCGCAGAGCGGTGAGACGGCAGACACACTGGCAGCCGTGCAGTTGGCAAAGGAAAAAGGTGCCTTCATCTACGGTATCTGCAACGCCATCGGCTCATCAATCCCCAGGGCCACGAACACTGGTACCTATATCCACGTGGGGCCGGAGATCGGTGTGGCATCGACAAAGGCCTTCACGGGGCAGGTGACAGTGCTGACGATGTTTGCCCTGGCTCTCGCAGAGGCAAAGGGTACCGTAGATCGTGATGAATACCTGAAGATCGTGAAAGGACTGAGTGAGGTTCCCGTAAAGATCCGTGAGGTGTTGCAGACCAATGAAAAGGTGGCCGACCTCGCCCGTACCTTTACATACGCGCATAATTTCCTCTATCTGGGTCGTGGATTCTCGTATCCTGTCGCCTTGGAAGGAGCCCTGAAACTGAAGGAGATATCTTATATCCACGCAGAGGGCTATCCCGCTGCGGAAATGAAGCATGGTCCGATAGCCCTGATAGACTCCGATATGCCTGTGGTCGTGATCGCCACTCATAACGCGATGTACGAGAAGGTATTGTCGAACATTCAGGAGATCAAAGCCCGTCAGGGTAGGGTGATTGCCCTCGTCTCGAAAGGTGACGACACCATATCGAAGATAGCAGATGAGGTGATTGAGTTGCCAGATGTACAGGAATGCCTGGAGCCGTTGGTGGCCACTATCCCCCTGCAGTTGTTGGCTTATCACGTGGCCGTCTGCAAAGGAAAGAACGTTGACCAACCCAGAAACCTGGCAAAGTCAGTTACAGTGGAATGATTTAAATGAAGAATAAAGAATGAAGAGTGAAGAATTTGCTACCGCCATTGACAAAGGCTGCGATTCTTCACTTTTTTATGATAATAATGAAAAGAAGAGAGGACAGATGAAGAACGTAAAATTGGTGCTGCAAGACGGTACGACGTTTTCAGGAAAGAGTTTCGGCTATGAGAAATCCGTAACAGGTGAGGTGGTCTTTAATACGGCCATGATGGGCTATCCGGAAAGCCTGACAGACCCCAGTTATGCCGGACAGTTGATGACGCTGACCTATCCACTGGTTGGTAACTATGGCGTTCCCCCTTTTACGATAGAGGACAACGGCATTGCCACCTTTATGGAGAGCGACAGGATCTATGCCTCAGCCATCATCGTGAGTGACTATAGTGAGGCCTATTCCCACTGGAATGCTCATGAGAGTCTCTCAGACTGGCTGAAGCGGGAGCATGTGCCTGGCGTGACGGGGATTGACACGCGCCAGTTGACCAAGGTGCTCCGAGAGCACGGTGTGATGATGGGGAAGATCGTCTTCCCTGAAAACCCGGAGATTTCAGGAAATGATGAGATCCAGGAGGACTATTCAAGCATCAACTGGGTGGAGCGCGTCTCATGTAAAGATGTGATACGCTATAATGAAGGGGCAGGCAAGAAAGTCGTCTTAGTGGATTGTGGCGTGAAGAACAATATTATCCGCTGTCTCATCAGGCGAGGAGTGGAGGTGATCCGCGTGCCATGGAACTACGATTATACGGACATGCCGTTTGATGGGCTTTTCCTGGCGAATGGTCCTGGTGACCCTGACAGGTGTGTTGATGCCGTGGAGATCCTGAAGAAGCAGATGTCATTGTCTCGCAAACCGATCTGTGGCATCTGTATGGGTAACCAGTTGCTGGCAAAGGCTGGTGGGGCAACGATCTACAAACTAAAGTACGGCCACCGCTCTCACAACCAGCCTGTGCGTGAGGTGGGAACCAATCGTTGTTATGTGACCTCGCAGAACCATGGCTACGCAGTGGATGCAGCCACGCTTGGCAACGACTGGCGAGAACTCTTTGTGAATATGAACGATGGCTCTAATGAGGGAATAAGGCATGCTGTAAATCCCTGGTTCTCGAGCCAGTTCCATCCTGAGGCCTGTTCAGGTCCTGTAGATACAGAATTTATGTTTGACAGATTTATCGAGACGTTATGAAAGACCAGAATATAAAGAAAGTGCTGCTGCTTGGTAGTGGCGCACTGAAGATTGGCGAGGCTGGGGAGTTCGACTATAGTGGTTCGCAGGCTCTGAAAGCCCTGCGCGAAGAGGGTATCAAGACGGTACTCATCAATCCGAACATCGCCACCGTGCAGACCTCAGAAGGTGTGGCTGATGAGATATACTTCCTCCCCGTACAACCTTATTTCGTGGAGCGTGTGATAGAGAAGGAACGGCCTGATGGCATTCTGTTGGCTTTTGGAGGCCAGACGGCACTGAACTGTGGCGTGGAACTCTATCAGAGTGGTGTCCTGGAGAAATATGGGGTGAAGGTGCTTGGTACACCCGTGCAGGCTATCATGGATACGGAAGACAGGGAACTCTTTGTGAAAAAACTCGATGAGATTGGCGTGAAAACCATCAAGAGTGAGGCCTGCGAAACGATCGAACAGGCGCGAAAGGCTGCAAAGGAATTAGGTTATCCTGTCATCCTGCGGGCGGCCTATGCTCTTGGTGGTTTAGGGTCTGGATTTTGTGACAATGAAGCAGAACTGGACAAACTGGCAGAAAAGGCTTTCGCTTTCTCACCACAGGTCTTGGTTGAGAAGAGCCTCAAGGGTTGGAAGGAAATAGAATATGAGGTGGTGCGCGACCGTTATGACAACTGCATTACCGTCTGTAACATGGAGAACTTTGACCCGCTGGGCATCCATACGGGTGAGAGTATCGTGATTGCCCCTTCACAGACGCTGACCAATTCAGAATACCATAAACTTAGAGCCTTAGCCATCAAAATCATCCGCCATATTGGTATTGTAGGGGAGTGTAATGTGCAATATGCCTTTGACCCGCAGTCGGAAGACTACAGGGTCATTGAGGTGAATGCCCGTCTGAGCCGCTCTTCTGCGCTCGCTTCAAAGGCCACTGGCTATCCATTGGCTTTCGTCGCTGCCAAGTTGGGTATGGGCTATGGCCTTTTTGAACTGAAGAACAGTGTGACGAAGACCACGAGCGCCTTCTTTGAGCCAGCCCTTGACTATGTGGTGTGCAAGATACCCCGCTGGGACTTGTCGAAGTTCCGTGGTGTAGATAAGGAACTTGGTTCGTCGATGAAGTCTGTAGGTGAAGTAATGGCTATCGGACGGACCTTTGAAGAGGCCATCCAGAAAGGCCTGCGTATGATCGGGCAAGGGATGCATGGCTTCGTGGAGAATAAGGAATTACAGATACCAGACATTGACGCAGCCCTGAGAGAACCCACGGACAAGCGTGTGTTCATCATCTCGAAAGCCATGCATCTGCCAGAATATTCGATTGAGAGAATCCACGAATTGACAAAAATCGACAAGTGGTTCCTCTATAAATTGAAACACATCATCGATATAGACGAGCGGCTGAAGAAACAGAATATCAACACCCTTGACACGACCTTGTTGCGTGAGGCAAAAGTCTATGGCTTTACTGATTTCCAGATAGCACGTGCCATCGGACTTGAGGGAGAAACGCGTACGATGCATGAGGCTTTGTTGCTGGTGCGCAATCGTAGGAAACAACTTGGTATCCTGCCTGTCGTGAAACAAATAGATACGCTCGCAGCAGAGTATCCTGCCCAGACGAATTATCTCTATGTGACTTATTCTGGCGTAGTATCTGATATCCAGTACGAGAATGACAAGAAGAGCATTATCGTCCTTGGTTCTGGAGCCTACAGGATTGGTTCCAGTGTCGAGTTCGACTGGTGTGGCGTACAGGCCCTGAATACCATTCGCAAGGAAGGGTGGAGGAGTGTCATGATCAACTATAATCCAGAGACAGTCTCTACTGACTATGATATGTGTGACCGTCTCTATTTCGACGAACTGACCTTCGAGCGGGTGCTGGATATCATCGATATGGAACAGCCATACGGTGTGATCGTTTCCACGGGCGGACAGATTCCAAATAACCTGGCAGTCTATCTGGATGAGCAGCATGTGAACATCTTAGGCACTCAGGCGCAGGATATTGATGGGGCAGAAGATCGTGCCAAGTTCTCCCAGATGCTGAATGAAATTGGTGTGAATCAGCCAGAATGGTCGGCACTGACAACGATGGAAGATATCGATGCATTTGTGGACAGGGTAGGTTTCCCAGTACTCGTCCGTCCGTCGTATGTGTTGTCTGGTGCTGCTATGAATGTCTGTTCGAATCGCGAGGAACTGGGTCGTTTCCTGCAACTGGCAGCCAACGTGTCGGAGGATCATCCTGTGGTGGTGTCGAAATTCATCGAGCATGCCAAGGAGATAGAGATGGATGCTGTGGCGAAGGATGGTGAGATCCTGGCTTATGCCATTAGTGAGCACATCGAGTTCGCTGGTGTTCACTCAGGTGATGCCACAATCCAGTTTCCACCACAGAAACTCTATGTGGAGACAGTGCGTCGCATTAAGCGCATCTCCCGCCAGATAGCCAAGGCCCTTCATATCAACGGACCATTTAATATCCAGTATATGGCTCGTGATAATGATATCCTCGTCATCGAGTGTAACCTGCGTGCCTCGCGCTCGTTTCCATTTGTCAGCAAGGTGTTGAAGTTGAATCTCATCGACCTGGCAACAAAGGTGATGCTGGGATTGCCAGTGGAGAAGCCTCACAAAAATCTGTTCGATCTGGACTATGTGGGAATCAAGGCTTCACAGTTCTCCTTCAACCGCCTGCAGAAAGCCGACCCTGTGCTGGGTGTCGATATGGCTTCGACTGGCGAGGTCGGCTGTATAGGCGACAATACAAATACAGCCCTGCTGAAAGCGATGCTCTCAGTTGGTCATCGTATTCCGAAGAAGACAATACTACTCTCAACAGGTACCGCTAAGCAGAAAGCCGAGATGTTAGATGCTGCCAGAATGCTGGTCAGCCATGGCTACCAACTCTATGCGACAGGTGGCACTTCCAGGTACCTGAAAGAGAATGGAGTGGAGAATACCATGGTATATTGGCCTTCGGAGCCTGACATGCAGCCCCAGGCGCTCGATATGTTGCATCGTCATGAGATTGATATGGTGGTAAATGTCCCTAAGAACCTGACTGAAGGGGAGTTGACAAATGGATATAAGATACGACGTGCAGCAATCGACTTGAATGTCCCCTTGATTACCAATAGTAGGCTGGCCAGTGCTTTCATTAATGCATTCTGTACGATTAATCTTGATGAAATAGGTATCAAATCATGGGCAGAATATAAGTAGTTTTTGCTTATATCATTAAAAAATGGTGCAATAATTTGGTTAATTCAAATTATTGCATTATTTTTGCACACGATAAATATTTATACGAACCTATTGCAATGGACGCAGGTGAAACTTTAGAGTCAAAGATAAACCGAAGTGAATATAAGATTCTGATTGTCGATGATGTCGTCAGCAATGTGTTGTTGCTGAAGATTCTTCTGACCAATGAAAAATTCCAGGTCTGTACTGCAAACAATGGTACGACCTGTATTGAGATGGCCAAGAAGGAACATCCCGATTTGATATTGCTTGATGTGATGATGCCGGATATAAGTGGTTTTGACACCGCTGTTATTCTCAAGAAAGATGACGAGACGAAGGAAATTCCTATCATCTTCCTCACGGCTTTGAATACCCCGGCTGATCTGGTACATGGTTTCCAAGTAGGTGCCAATGACTTCCTCACCAAACCTTTCAACAAAGAGGAATTGGTCATGCGTGTGATGCAGCAGATATCTCTGGTCGCTGCTAAGCGTATCATCGAAAAGCAGAATGCAGAATTGCGTGCCACACTGAGCAATCGGGATAAGATGTACTCCGTCATTGCACATGATTTACGTTCTCCAATGGCGAGCATCCGTATGGTGCTAAATCTGGTAGTCCAGTCATCTACGCCCGAAACCGTTGGCCCAGAGTTATATACGCTTCTTGATCAGGCTAACCGTGAGTCCGAGGAAGTGCATGACTTACTTGATAACCTTCTGAAATGGACCAAGAGCCAGACAGGTCGTCTGAATGTTGTCATACAAGATCTTGATCTTAATGATATTATCCCTGGAGTGGTAGATATCTTTGAGATGATTGCTCAGACCAAGCACATCAAACTTGAACTGCAGCGCACAGACCAGCCTTTGGTTGTTAAGGCCGATAATGATATGCTGAAGACCGTGGTGCGCAACTTTATGTCTAATGCCATTAAATTCTCGCCAGAAGGAGCCTCTATTGAAATCATCATGAGCACAGAAGGTGATTTCGCAAAGGTCAGTATCAGGGATCATGGCGTAGGTATTGCGGCAGATCGTCTGGACTCCATCTTCCATAAAGGAGAAACGACCTATGGCACTGGTGGTGAAGAAGGCTCTGGCCTTGGTCTCCAACTCTGTCAGGATTTTGCCCGTAAGATTGGTGGCGACTGTACGGTAGAATCTGTTGAAGGGCAGGGGAGTACCTTCAGTATTCTCATTCCTTTGAAGAAAGATTGATGGCTACACCTATTTATATTATTGAAGAAGATAAACTTCGCCGCAACCTCACGCTCATCGCTGACGTTGCGGCGAAAGCCGATATAGAAATCATCCTTGCCTTTAAGGCATTTGCCCTGTGGAAGACTTTCCCTATATTCAGAGAGTATATTCATGCCACAACAGCAAGTTCTCTTTCCGAAGCCCGTCTGGCCTTTGAGGAGTTTGGCGCACCAGCCCATACCTTCTCACCCGCCTATACAGATGATGAGATTGACGAGATTGTCAGTTGTTCTTCCCATTTGACGTTCAACTCACTCTCCCAGTACGACCGTTATCATCATCGTGCAGGACGCGTATCCATAGGTCTTCGGGTCAATCCAGAATATTCTGAAGTTGAGACTTTACTCTATAACCCATGTGCACCAGGGACACGCTTTGGAATAACATCAGACAAGTTGCCTGATAAGTTGCCCGAAGATATTGAAGGATTCCATTGCCACTGTCATTGTGAAAGTGGCGCTGATGTGTTCCAGCGTACTCTTAGACATATTGAGGAAAAATTCTCAAAGTGGTTTCCCCAGTTAAAGTGGATTAACTTTGGTGGCGGACACTTGATGACGCGTAAGGATTACGATGTCGCATTGCTCATCTCCTTGATGCAGGACTTCCATCACCGCTATCCGTGGCTTAAGGTCATTTTAGAGCCAGGAAGTGCTTTTGCATGGCAAACAGGTCCACTTGTTTCACATGTCGTAGATATTGTGGAGGATAAAGGAATTCGTACTGCAATTCTGGATGTCAGTTTTACCTGTCACATGCCAGACTGTTTGGAAATGCCATATTTTCCTGAGATACGTGGTGCTATTCATGTGGATGAATCACAACATACGTTATCCAATACTTACAGACTGGGAGGTAACAGTTGCTTGAGCGGTGACTTTATGTCTTGTTGGCGCTTTCCAAAGGAACTTAAGATCGGTGACGAGGTGATCTTTGAAGATATGCTTCATTATACGACTGTGAAGACAAACTTGTTTAATGGTATCACGCATCCTTCCATTGGTATGCTTCATAGTGATGGAAAACTTGAAATATTGCGTGAATTTGGCTATGAAGACTATAAAAATCGGATGGATTAGCAGTTTTTTTGAAAAAAAGTCTTTGAAAAGTTTGTCAATTCCGAAAAAAGCATTACCTTTGCACCGCATTTAGAGAAATGCCCCATGGAAAGGGATGAAAAATGCGGAAATAGCTCAGTTGGTAGAGCACAACCTTGCCAAGGTTGGGGTCGCGGGTCCGAGTCCCGTTTTCCGCTCTAATTATTGAACAAAAAAGAGACATTAGGGAATGGCCCTGATGATAAATGCCCAGGTGGCGGAATTGGTAGACGCGCACGTTTCAGGTGCGTGTGCCGCGAGGCGTGCAGGTTCGAGTCCTGTTCTGGGC
>OCTW011567874.1_pt1 | contig 16545 bp, 15 predicted proteins | sample 1539671 | NCBI WGS metagenome assembly OCTW01 (sample SAMN02144230, study PRJEB22623) | gut metagenome | biome: sheep rumen | host: Ovis aries | place: New Zealand
CTGACGGTGGATTCTCCGACTCCATACTTACGGGCTATCGCCTTTTTACTCAGATTTCTTACTTCATAATCAAGAATTGCATTGATTCTTGTCTCGACTGGTACGCTTCCGCTTTCCATTTTGTCCTCCAAAACTGTCACCTTTTTGGCACCAGTCGATTTTAAATGTGTTACTTTTTGGGGGTGCAGATCAGTGAGCGAGTGAAGCGGCCGACCGTTAGGGAGCTGCGGAAGGCGTCTTGGACTTTGATGCCGGGCCCAGATAATATTGAATAATTTTTTCATTTGTGGTATTTTTAATGGATAAAATTAGTATTCTATATTATACAAGGAGTTCCTAATGTCAGGACATAGTAAATGGGCCACCATTAAACATGCAAAGGGTTTGGCCGATGCAAAGCGTGGTAAGATTTTTACCAAATTTATTAAGGAAATTTCTATTGCTGCACGTATGGGCGGTGGAGACCCTAACTCTAACCCTCGTCTTAGAACTGTAATTATTAAGGCTCGTGCTGCTAACATGCCTAAGGATAACATTGAACGTGCTATCAAAAAGGGTACTGGTGAAGACGGTGGAGCAGCATACGAAGAGTATCTCTACGAAGGTTATGCTCCTGGCGGAGTTGCTGTAATGGTTGAAGTTCTTTCTGATAACAAGAACCGTGCAGCTGCTGATGTTAAGAATATTTTTACAAAGAACGGTGGTAACCTTGGAACTTCTGGTTCTGTATCTCGTATGTTCCAGAGAAAGGGTACAATCGAGCTTGATGCTGAAAAGGTAAACGAAGACGAAGTAATGGAAGTTGCTTTGGAAGCTGGTGCTGATGATATCGTAAACGAAGACGGAATTATCACTGTAACAACAAGTCCAGACGCTTTCTCTGCTGTTGCTGAAGCTATTCAGGAAAAGGGCTATGAAACACTTTCTGCTGATGTAGGAATGGTTCCAGATGCTTACACTCCAGTTGATAAGGACACAGCTGCTAAGGTTCAGCGCCTGATTGACCGTCTTGAAGACAATGACGATGTTCAGAATGTATACCACACAGCTGAATATCCAGATGACTTTGAGCCAGAGGAGTAATGAATAAGTTCCGAGCAGTGGCGCAGGAACTTATGAATGCATAAATAGTGAAAATTGCGAAGCGATTTTTACTTACTTAATGCTATATGAAATCCGTTCCATTAAGGAGCGGATTTTTTTTAGGGTTCGTGAGGAAAAATTTCTCACAGAGCTTTAGAGGTCACGGAGATTGATGTTTTATAATTGACTCTGTGACCTCTGTGCTCTCTGTGAGAAATTCTAATATGATAAACGAAGACAAGGCTTTTAATTCCCTGCCGGGAAATGAACAGAGTAAGAGTTCTCAAAAGGTTCGCCGTGTAAGACGGGTGCTTGGAATTGACCCGGGACTTGCGAATACCGGCTTTGGCGTTGTTGATTTTTGCCAGGGCCGCTACCGCATGGTTAGTTATGGCTGTATAACTACAAAAGCAGATCAGCCTCACGGTGAGCGCCTCCTTACAATTTACAGCCGTCTCTGTGCTGTTATAGACGAGTTTCAGCCGGACGAAGCGGGAATGGAAACTCTTTATTTTGCGCGTAATGTAACTTCTGCAATGGGTGTGGCTGAGGCAAGGGGTGTGGTAACTCTGTGTCTGGCTCAGCATAATATAAAGCTAGGGGAATATCAGCCTAATCAGATTAAACAGGCTGTGACGGGAACGGCCGCTGCGGACAAGGAACTTGTTGAGCGTTATGTTAAGATTCTGCTGGGCTTAAAAACTGAACCTAAGCCGGATCATGCGGCCGATGCGCTGGCAGGTGCTATTACACACCTGCATTATTCAAGATAGTCGTGTCATTGTCGGGCTTGACCCGACAATCTTACTATTTCAAAGCCTCTGTAAGAACAGAAAGATTTACTTCCATAATTTTAAGATAGGTTGTACCAGCCTTTGCCTGCTTTGCAGTTGTAGACTGAATTGAATCAAGTGTAAGTACGCGGGCATTTTTCTTCTTTGTATTCTGGATGATTGTGCGGGCAATTTTTCCGTCACCAGATTCAATTTTAAGCACGGTGTTGAGGCCGAGTTCGTCTACTTTTTTAGCAAGGAAGATAACTGTTTCAAAGCTTGCTTCTGTTTCTGCTGAACAGCCAACGAAAGCTGCGAAATAGTCGAGGCCGTAATCATCTACAAGATAGCGGAATGGGAAGCGGTCGCCAAAGAGGATTGTCTTCTTACTGCCGGCTTTTACGGCTGCGGCATATTTTGCGTCGAGGGCGTCGAGGCTGGCAGTGTAAGCGGCGAGGTTTTCTTTGTAAGCAGTAGCGTTTGCAGGGTCTTTTTCACAGAGGGCAGCGGCGATTTCTGTGCACAGTATTTTTGCGTTGCGGAGTGAAAGCCATACATGCTCGTCGTACTCAACTTCATCTTCATCGTGATGATGGTGGTGATGACCTTCTGCTTCGTGGTCGTGATCATCTTCGTCTTCATCCTCATCGTGGTCGCCGTCGTGGTGGTGTTCGTGCTTTTCTTCCTCTTCGGCCTGCATTCCTTCTTTTACTTCTTCGGCTTTTACTTTGTCACCCAAAGTTTCGAGAAGATTGATAACCTTCATATTTTTGTTGGTTGCGTTCTTAAGTGCATCAGCAACCCAGCCGTCGCTTTCTCCACCAACGTAGATGAAAATATCTGCTGTTGAGATTTTTGCGATGTCCTGGATTGACGGCTGATAAGAATGGAGGTCTACGCCGTTTCCAAGAAGAAGGGTGAGTTCAACATTAGATGTCTTGTTGCCAATAATTTCTCTTGTCCAGTCATACTCCGGGAAGATTGTAGTAACTACTTTGAGTTTGTCAGATTGTTTTGCTTTAGCCGCAAATACTGATGTTGTGAGTGCAGAAAAAACTGCAAGTATTAAAAATATTTTTTTCATAGTAAAATTCCTTATTTAGTTTTCTTTTGATAAAGCCAGGGGTTGCGGGGCGGCGCGTGAGCCCCGCAGAGGGGGTAGTTCGTTCGCTATCGCTCACTACCGAGTTTCCTTCGGAAACTCGCGACGCGAGGGGGAGGCTTCCCCCTTATAAAATTAAATCACCAGTTTTACTTTCTGCTTTACCAGGGTTGCGGGTGCGAGAAGAAGGGCAGAAATAATAAAAAGATTTATATAGGAAAAAGCTGAATACTCGATAGACACTAGCAGAGCTGGGCCTGAGATTTTATTATTGTTATGAATTACCTGAAGTACAAGACAGACAGGGCAGTCTTCTTCATGGCAATGTTCTTCGTGACCGGCATGGAAACTTTCGAAGGCAAGAAGTGCAAACAGTGAAAGAGCGGTCAGAAGTGCAGTAGTGCGGAGCATGTGGAAAATCTTTTTATTCATCTTCTTTGTCCTTCTTACAGGCACAGTCTGTACAAACGCCATAAAAAACCGTACGCAGCGGGTTAAATACAAATCCGTGCTCTGTCTTAAGATGTCCGCCGAGTTCTTCAAGTTCCTCGCATTCAAGATGAATAAGGCGGCCGCAGAGTTCACATTTCAAATGGAAGTGCTGCTCCGCAGACTTACAGTCTTCTCCCGCATATTCAAAGCAGGCGGCAGAATGGTCATCTATAAAATATTTCTGGATTTTACCTTCGGTTACGAGTTTATCCAGCTGTCGGTAAATAGTTGCAATTCCTATTGAGATATTTTTTGCTTCAAAGTGGGCACGAACATCTTCCGCAGTAAAATGTTTTCCCTGCATTTCGCGGAGATATGAAAAAAGAAGTTCCTGTTGTTTTGTTTTATAGGCTGTTTTCTGCATTTATGAAGTATTCCAATTTGATAATGATTCTCAAATTATACGAATTGCATAAAAATGTCAATGGAATTTGAGAATTATTATCAATTTGATATGCTTCTTTTTTGCAGACCCTGAAACAAGTACAGAATGACGGAGGTTTAGAATCTTCACAAGTCTCTTTATATCATCTATAATGCTAATATGTTCAATTCGCTTACAGGAATAATCACCGGGAAATTTCCGAAACAGGTTTTTATAGATACAAATGGTGTGGAATGGGATTTATGTGTTCCTGATTCTAACCTCGATATGCTTCCGCCGGTTGGCAATGAAGCAAAAATTTATACCTGGCTTCAGCATACAGATCAATTAATGGCCCTTTATGGTTTTGCAAGTGCAGAGGAGCGAAGTGTATTTTTAGATTTGCTTAAGGTCGACGGCGTTGGCCCTAAAGGGGCAGTAAAAATCATGAGTGCGGTTTCTTCTGCCCGCCTGCTTGATGTTTTGGAAAAGGGTGACCTTGAAATGCTGGAAAAGATTCCTGGCGTTGGTAAAAAGACTGCCGGTAAGATGATGCTGACACTTAAAGGTAAATTAAAAATCAGTGAGAGTGCAGGTCCTGTTGTTAGCCTTGCAGCTGCAAGTCCTTATGCAGATGTCGTATTGTCGCTTGCAAGTATGGGTTATGATAAAAAGCTTGTTGAACAGAAGGTTGCCCAGCTGGTTGAAATACTAACTAACGATAGTTCGTTTGCTGGTAAGAGCCAGAAAGAGAGGGAAGATATTCTCTTCCGTCGTGCGATTGTAGAGCTTGCCTGAAATAGTAAATGCGTTACGGCTTTTTTATAGTATGCTGAGGATTAAAAATGAACGAGAATGAAGACTTTTCTGCAATTGTACGTGCGGATTTAAAAGACAGATATGATGAACAGGATAATAAGCTGCGTCCTAACATGCTCAAGGATTTTCTTGGGCAGGAAAGCGTAAAGAAAAATCTTTCTACTTTTATAGAAGCCGCTAAGCTGCGCGAAGAGCCTCTGGATCATCTTCTTTTGATCGGACCTCCTGGACTTGGAAAAACAACTCTTGCCCAGATTACCGCCCACGAGCTTGGGGTTGATTTTAAGGTAACATCTGCACCGGCTCTGGATAAGCCAAAAGACCTTGCCGGTATTTTAAGTACAATCACTCCGCGAACTGTTTTCTTTATTGATGAAATTCACCGCTTAAAGCCTGCTATTGAAGAAATGCTTTATATCGCTATGGAAGATTTTGAGCTGGACTGGATTATTGGTCAGGGTGCGGCTGCCCGAACTGTCCGCATTCCGATTCCACCTTTTACTCTGATTGGTGCGACGACTAAGGCTGGTTCAGTTTCGAGCCCGCTCCGCTCTCGCTTCGGTTTTATTCCCCGTTTTGAGTTTTATACACAGAAGGAGCTTGCTTCTATTATTAAGCGTTCGGCAGCTATTCTTGAAATTGGAATTGAAGAAGATGCTTCAATGCTGCTGGCCCAGTGCTGCCGTGGAACTCCCCGTGTTGCAAACCGTGTTCTTCGCCGTATGCGTGATTTTGCTCAGGTTTCGGGAAGTCCTGTTATTACAGTGGACATTGTAGATGACGGTTTGAAGCGCCTCGAAATAGATGAAATTGGTCTTGAAAAGTACGACCGCGAAATTCTCCGTTCAATTATTGAGAATTTTGGCGGCGGCCCGGTTGGCGCAGAAACTCTCGCTATTTCAATCGGCGAAAGTATGGATACTCTGGAAGATTATTATGAGCCGTATCTTATACAGTGCGGACTTCTCCAGAGAACTCCGCGTGGCCGTATGGTGACGGAGAAGGCATACAGTCACTTAGGTCTAACACATGCTTCCGATTCAAAAGATGGACTTCAGGGAAGTCTATTTTAAGAAGATACCACACGGATTGGAAACGTCTAACGACGTTTCTATATTTTTAATATGGAATTGCGTTAGCAATTCCGAATCCGTGTGGTAATATATATAGTTAAGACTTTGTATTTGTGATAATATTGCGTTTATGTTAACATCTGATTTTAATTTTGACCTGCCCGAAGATTTGATTGCCCAGCATCCGAGTGGAGTACGCGGACAGGATAAACTTATGCTTTTGAACCGGGTAACTGGTGAAGTAGAACATCACATGATGGACGATTTGCCAGACCTTATTGAGCCCGGAACTCTTATGATTTTTAATAACAGTCGCGTTCGCCGTGCCCGTGTTTATGGAATTAAAGAAACCACCGGCCGCGAAACCGAATTTATGTTCCTCAACACAATTGATAAAGAATGCTGCATCTGGAATACAATGGTAAAATCTGCAAAAAAGCAGAAGCCTGGAATGCATTATAAATTTCCGGATGGCACAGTTGCCCAGATTATTGAACACGAAGGAAATGCCGGTACAGAATTCCGTGCCCTTAAATTTGACTTTGCAATTAATGAAGACTGGTTTGAACGCAACGGTCATATTCCTCTTCCGCCATATATTAAACGCGGCGACACAGAAGAAGATTCCGAACGCTATCAGAATGTGTATGCAACAGATACCGGCTCTGCTGCCTGCCCGACAGCTGGTCTTCATTTCACAGAAGAAATGCTTGCCCGACTTGATGCAAAGGGAATTGAGCGCCGCTTTGTAACCCTTCATGTAGGGCTTGGAACTTTTCTTCCTGTCCGGGAAGAAAATATTGAAAATCACAAAATGCATGAAGAATGGTATACCGTTCCAAAGGAAACAGCTGATGCCATTAACAAGGCAAAATCAGAAGGACGCCCGATTCTTGCAGTCGGAACAACAAGTGTACGCACTCTTGAAAGCGTTGCTCAGAAACTTGCTGATGAAGCAGGCAGCTTCGACGAGCTCAACAACCGTAAAGAATGGGTTAGAGCCGGTACGAACTCAACAAGTATTTTTATGTACCCGGGCTTTAAGTTTAAGGTTGTAGATAAGATGTTTACAAACTTCCATACGCCGGAGAGCACATTGATTATGCTTGTATCTGCCTTCGCCGGCCGTGAGCACATCCTCAACGCTTACAAGCAGGCAGTTGAAAATAAGTATCACTTTTTTAGTTATGGAGATGCGATGTTGATTCGCTAGTTTTGCGTAGCAAAACTAGGTAGTTCGCGCAGCGAACGTAGAGACTGTATGTTCATACGATAAAAATTCCTCACAGAGTTTAGGAGGGCACGGAGAAAAAAATAGAAAGTTTTCCTTTGTGTCCTCTTTTGCTCTGTGAGAAATTTTAATTAAGTCAACTGCTCAAAACTATAACGTGCAAGATTAAAGAACTGCTGCTTCATAACATCTGTTATCATCTGGTCGGTGGCGGCCTTCTGGAACTGTTCGGCTACAAACTCCTCCAGCTGGGTAATATCCTTTTGTGAAAGAGGAAGCCGGCGGCCGCTCATAAAGTTTTCGAATTCCTTACTGTGGAAGGTAAAAGGACCAGCAAAGGCAAGGTGTACATTTAAGAGCGTATTCTTTTCTGTATCAGCAAGAAAGGCAAAGGAAGCAGACTGCTGTGTAATTGTGTGCTCAGGTCCAATACGACGGAAAATGGAAAGTTCCGCATCGACAAGTGGAATGCGGATATTCGAAAGAATAAAGCCCTCCGGCACGCTCTTAAAATATCTTATATTTTCACTTCTTGTTTCCGTCTGATTTTTGAATTCAAGCTTTGCATCCAGTGCCATAAGAGGCGCAAATAAGGTGAGCTTATGATTTTCCGAGCAGATATTTCCGCCTATTGTTGCGGTGTTACGGATTATAGGATTAGCAATACAGTTTAGAGCTTCATATACAATCGGTGGAAGATGAGTTTGTCCTATTGCCAGCAGTTCGGAGAGAGTAGCTCCAGGACCAACATCGATATAACGTTCGTGACGTGAAATATGTGAAAGATCTTTTATTCCATGTGTTGAAATAAATTTTTCCGGAAGATTTTCAATTCGTGTACAGCCGCCAACAACTTTAGTTCCCGGATTATTAGAGAGAATCTTTATAAGCTCTGCTGTATTCTTTGCATAAAGTATAGTTTTTCCCATTTAATTCCTCTTTTTAACTGCGGGCCTGAAGCTTGTTTGAAATCTGAATTGCATAAATAATTCCATTTACCAGAGTCTCTAAGTCAGTACAGCAGGGTGAAAGTGCTTTTACATAATCTGTAATTTCCTGCCGGGTTGGCATTTTTAAGGCTTTTAAAATCTGATAAGCAGAAAAAACTTTTCCGGCAGTACAGTAACCGCAGAGCTTAATGCCTGCCTTCTGAAAGCCGGCCATTATTGTAGAATACTCTTCCGTTTTTACAAAATAGTCGAGCGTTACAATATCACTGTTTCTGACAATGCCGGCCGGTATTTTACAGGCTGCCGCAGGTTTGTCATCGAGAAGAATTGTGCAGGCTCCGCAAAAGCCGCTGCTGCATCCGCTTTTTACAGAAGGGCAGCTGTTCTTGTGAAGCACCTTCATTAAAGATTCATCTGCATGAGCATCGAGAATTGTTTTAGTTCCATTTAGAGTTACAGGAATTTTCATTCTTCTGCTCCTTTATTTTCTGTTTTATCAGATTTTTTAGTTTCGTTCTTTTCCTTTGTGCGGTCACGGATCAGCTGGAAAAGTAAATCTTCGGTACAAGGAATTTCTGTAAGCTGGGTTGTGAGAGCCAGGGAGAGTGCAGAAGAAAAAGCAGCAGGCAGGGAATTATGAATAAGTCCGCCAACCTGTCCTGAGCGGTTACTTGATTGAATAAAGCTGATGTTGATTGCATCGCAGGGAACAGTTTTTCCTTTTACGAGCATTGTAAGCTCCTGCTGGATTTCAAGCTTGATTGTTCGCAGGGCGGCGGCCTCATCAAAAAGCTCTCCACAATCTACGGTAACCCAGATGCCCTTTATTTTTTCGTTGTAGGTATAGGTATCAAGTTCAACTTCAACAACAGTCGCAATAAAGGAAGTAGTGTAAAATGGAGTTCCCGAAAATTTTTCTTTATCCCATTTTGATTTTGCAGTAGTTCCGGCGCCCCTTTTTGAACTTATAGGAAGAGGCTGATGAAAGCGTTTTTTCTGAATGTCATTGCAGCATTTTTTTACAAGTTCATTCATGATACTGATTGAGCAGTAGGAGTCTTCCGGCTGTTCCGGAATCTGATCGTAAGGAAAATCAGAATTAATCAATATATTCTGCTTTGGAATCTGTAAAATTTCAGAGGCAGATTTTTTCCAGATATCCTGAATTACTTCAGAAGGCTTTATTGCGTGAATTTCAATTTTTTCATCTGCGCTCAGCGTTACTTCCAGTTTTGAATCATTAGAAAAACTTGTCTGACCATAATAGCCCGATGGAATATAGGCAGTGGCAAGTCCAATTCCCCGGAGTGGAAGGGCAAAAAATGGTTTACTGTCCTTTTCGGCCCGGTCAATTGCTTCCATATGGAAGGATGCATATTTTCTGTTGAAGTCGCTGTTTTTGAGTGTCTGCTGAATAACTCCTTGAATATCACCAGTTGTAATAGTGATAGGAAAAGCTTTTTTTGATACCGTGTTTAAGATTCGCAGTTCATCAGGAAATATTTTTGAAAGATTACTGATTTTCTGAATTTCATTTTCAATGGCAAAAAAGGCCTGAGATTCAATTATCTGCATTGAAATTGAGGTTGGCGGATTTTTTGATGTGTGAGCCTGAGCATGTATGTAAAGATTTTCCGGCTTGTAGTAACTGGCTGCCGCAATTGCAATTCGGTCTGTAATTTCCTGGGCAAATGGATTTGAAGAGCCGATGTCTATATCAATGAGGATTTTTAAGGCAGTAAGACGACCTTCTTCATTAACTGCGGAGCGGTAGGTAATTTCTGTGAGTACACCAGGCACCATATAGTTTTCCTGTTCAAATTGAGAAAGAACAAGCTTTACCGGCTTTTTTGAAAGCCAGGCCGCTGAGGCAACCTGAACTGCAAGCTGGGTAGTGCGGGCAAGTCCTGCAGGATAAATGCCGGCAGACTTTGTTTTATGAATGAAAACCTCTTCTTCACTGATATTTAAAACCTGGGCAACAGATTTTTGTGTAAAGCCTGTCCAGCGGGTTGGAACAAAAACATGAATCTTTTCTCCTTCTGTGTAAGCAAATGCTCCTTCTGTTTCCTGCCATTTTGGAGTGAGCAGTTTTTCTTTCCAGGTATCTGTAGAAGAGAAAGCCGCATTTTCAAAGAGCTTCATGTCGGCCTGTGCAATTGACTGTTTTTTGTAAAGTCCATATTTAATTTCACGGGTTGCGACAATAACATTTGTATTTTCTTCAATATGAGATTTATCAATAACCGTATCAAGGGAAGGCATTTCATTAATCTGCTCAACAAACTCCTTAAAGTTTGCAGTTTCTTCCTGATTATTGATTACATTATGAAGAGCTGACTCAAGGCTTTCAACATCAAAGGTGATGTTAACCGTGTCTAACAGCTTATAAACTGTTTCTTCGTCCGGGCCAAAAAGAATACCTACAGGTTCTCCGCTGTAAGAGACATTTCCATATCCAAAAATCTTTATGATGGTTTTGTTTGCGGTAATTGCTTTTGCTCCCGGCAGTTCTTTACTTGTATAAAGAGTATAACCCTCGGGTAAATCTGGTGCGGAAATACTTTTAATTTTTCCTGCTGGTGCCGGACTTCTTACTAAAGCGGCGTATAGGCAGCCTTCCTTTTCTGCATCACTATAAAATCCTGAGGCTTCAAGAGAACGAAAAAGTTTTTTTTCTGATTTTTTTCCAGCCATTGTGCTATGCGTCTCTCCTGTTTTCACTTCCAATTCTTGTTACTGTATCAATAACAAGCTGAGCCTGTTCATCTGTCATATCCGGAAAAAGTGGAATCGAAATTGTTGCATTGTATTGACGTTCTGCATTCGGATAATTTTCTGCGGTAAAAGCCGGATAAAGTTCGCGCCAGTAAGTGAAATGAAAAATCGGAATAAAATGAACCGAGATTCCAAGTCCTGCTTCCTGCATTTTTTTTGCAAACTCTTCACGACTGATTTTAAGTTTATCTGTTACAAGCCGCATAAGGTATAAGTGCCAGCTGTTGCCTTCTCCGTCTGGAGGCAGCTTTATAAAATCGAGCTTTGAGAAGGCTTTGTTATACATTTCGACAATGCGTTTTCTCTGTTCATAAAAAAGCTGGGCTCTGTCTACCTGGCAGCAGCCTAGGGCCGCGAGTACGTCTGGTAAATTAAACTTATAGCCCGGAGCAATAATGTCGTATTCCCAGCTGGCTCGAGGGCTTGTGTAGCGGTCCCAGGTGGTGCGGTCCATTCCGTGCATGCGCATAACTGTCATGCGGCGGGCTAAGTCCGGGTCGCGGGTACAGACCATTCCGCCTTCTGCTGTAGTAATTGTCTTTGTTACATAAAAGGAAAAAACTCCTGCATCACCGATAGCGCCTGCGTAACCGAGGGCGGTTGGAGACGGAAATGAATGAGCGGCATCTTCTATTACCCGGATACGTTTTTCTGGAGTTGAGTATTTTGCGGCTAGTTCCATGATGCGCTTCATATTGCAGACATTTCCCGCAATATGTACCGGCACAATTGCGCGGACACGGTTTGAACCTTTGCCGTCATAACCGCACGGCTGACTGTCTCTTTTTAAGATTTCTTCTATTTTATCCGGGTCTATACTATAGTTGTCTTTTTCTACATCAGCAAAAAAAACGTCAGCATTTAAGTGGCGGGCGCAGGCTGCTGTAGAAACAAAGGTGTAAGGTGTTGTAATTACAGCAGTGCCTTCCCTAACACCGCAGGCTTCCATTGCAAGAATCATTCCGCTGGTGTTCGAGTTTACGGCAAGAGAGGTGATTTCGCCAGTCGACAGGGCTGAGTTAAGGCGAGCCTTTTTCATTTGCTCTGTGTCGCTTATTGCGGCAGTAAATTTTTTTTCAAACTCAAGAGCATATTTTCCGGTTGTGAGCCAGCCGCTTCTAAGTACATCAAGTACCGCAGCTTCTTCTGCTTTTGTTATAGCTGCTCTATGAAAAGGAACCTTTATTTCTGCCATAATAACTCCATGTCATTCAGATTCTGAACCTTCGCAGCATAGCTGCTCGGAGACTCGCTAAAAACAGTCCACCGGACTGTTTTTGCTCTGCTCTGCAGAGCCGCTCCCTAAGTTCAGGATGACGTCTTTTGTCATTCCGAACTTGTTTCGGAATCAATTTATAATATATCAGTTCTAAGCTGATTATCAGTTTTTATTTCTTCGTAAAAATCGCGCAGACTCTTGCAGTCATCACATAAAAGCTGAACGAGCTTTGCCTTGTCGCGGAATTCAGCTTCCTGTCCCTGAGTATAAAAACAGATAGGGTAGAGAGCCTTGAGTAAAACTTCCAAACGTTCGTTAGTATATTCCTTATTATCCAGCTGTAAAAGCTTTTTATATTTTGTTGGAGTCGGGTTTTCTTCTTTCAGCCAGAGCGGTTCAATAAGGCGTTCACCTTTTCTGCAGCCCATAATTTTTATATCGATATCTTTATAGGGCTCAAGTCCTGAAAACTTAATTATCTGCTTGGCAAGGTCTATGATTTTTACAGGTTCTCCCATATCAAGCAGATAAGATTTTCCGTTTTCTCCGACACCACCTGTTTGCAAAACAAGAGAACAGGCTTCTGGAATTGTCATGAAAAAGCGTTCCATCTTTTCATCTGTTACGGTAATTGGACCCCCGGTTTTAATCTGATTCTGGAAGAGTGGAAGAATTGAACCACGGCTGCCAAGTACATTACCAAATCGTACAAACATAAAAGACTGACTGTCTGCGGCCTTTTTTGCGGCATTTAAAACAAGCTTTTCACAAAGCATTTTTGAAACACCGTAAACACTTACAGGTGCAACCGCCTTATCAGTTGAAATCAAAACAAAGCGGTCTACCTTGTGGTTGAGGGCCGCATCAAGAAGATTTTTTGTTCCAAAAACATTGTTTTCAATTGCAGCAACCTGATTTTCTTCCATCATTGGTACATGCTTGTAAGCCGCACAATGGAAAATTACGTTACATTTAGTCTGGCGGATAATATAGTCTACATATTCGCGGTCGCGCATATCTCCAATAATCGGAACTATAGTAGCCTTTTCACCGACTCCCTCTGCCTGCAGTAAACGAAGCTCCCTGTATATACTGCAGATAGAATTTTCACCATGACCAAAAAGATAAAGACGTTCGGCGCCACCGCTCAAAAGCTGGCGTGCAAGCTCGGAACCGATTGAACCTCCGGCACCAGTAATAAAAACTCGTTTTCCCCGCAGATAGCCAAGGCTTTCCTTAAGAGAAATGGTTACAGGTGTTCGTCCAAGAATATCAAGCGGATCAATTTCGCGGGTCTGGACAAGGTGAGCAGTGCCTTCAATTACCTGGCTGATTCCCGGAAGAATTTTAATATGATTAAAACCGTTTTCTGTAAGGGTTTCGTAAATTTCACGGATTCGTTCAGTTGGGGCAGAAGGAATGGCAATAATTGCTTCATCTAAATCAGAATTGGAAAGAATAGAAGTAACACCACTGATCGGACCAAGAACTGGAATTCCGTCAATTGTTGTTCCTATCAGGTCCTTATTATCATCAATGAAGGCATTAACTTTTCCAAAGATTTTTTTTCTTTTTATATCATCAGCAATAGTCTGCCCGGCAAAGCCTGCGCCAATGATGTAGATACGTTTATCCATTTTCCCAACCCTTTATATTATTTTATCACAATAGAAGGAAAATGTCATAAAAATCTCTAAACCCGACCTTATTTTTCACCGATTAAAATAATAAGAGTCGGATTATTATGTCTGACTGGCGCTTTTTTGCGCATAAGTGGGGTCTTTTTGATGGGGAAGCTTAAAAGATTTAGTATTCTTGCAATTCTGATTTTCTGCGGTACATTCTGCTTTGCAAATCAAATCTCTTTTCAGATTGTTCAACATGACGAGAGCCTGGACAGTGTTTCTGAAGATTCAATGATAATTGAAGATTCAGTCCTCAATAATTTTTTTGAGTTCGGTTATATAGTTACTAATTCTGATGCGGCAATTTCTGAATCTGTGGCGCAGGATGAAAAGCTTTATAAAATCGGTCAGGGTGATGCCTTTAATGGATTTTCAGATTTTTTCATTCAGATTAAGCTCTATTATGAAAGGACCGAAGAAACCTTAAGTAAGAATTCCGATCTTTATCAGATTGATTTTTCAATTACTTCTGTAAAGACCGGTAAAAAAATAGCGGCCAAGACAATGAGTGATATCAAAATTGACCGCACTAAAAAAAATAATCTGGCCAAAGTTTCGTCAGATCTGGTAAATGAAATAAATAAAGCATTAAGAGCATATAAAGCCTAAGGATGGGTAGGGGTATGAAGAATAAAATTAAAAACATTTTTAAGATTCTGGTAGTAACTGCGGGATGTTTAATGTTCGCATCGTTCAGTCCTTCTTTAGATGGAAGGGCTGTAGTTGTTGACAGCGGAGTTTTTCCACAGGGACTTTTCGCCAAAACTGTAGGCTACCTTCCTGGTGATATCATCAGTGTGACAAATATTGCGGGAGATACAACAGTTGATCTTCTGGTAATCGGCGCACTTGACCCTTCTGAAGGGGTTGCAATCATGCTTTCTCCGGAAGCTGCTGATGCTATGGGAATAGACCGTAGTTCAAACAATATCGTAAAAATTACTAAGCGTTCCGGTCAGGATGAGCGGGTTTATGGTAATGCAGTAATATCAAAATCTGCTGCCGAAATTGAAGACTGGGATGATGAAAGTTTTGAGTCAATTGGTGAAGAAGAAAACTCTGATGCCTTCGTTGAGCCTGAAGCAGAGCCAGAGCCAGAACTTGAAGCCGAAAGTGAAGCTGCTTTTGAGGCAGATGCTGAAGCCTTTGAAGATGCAGAAGAAGCTGAAGAGAGCGAAGCTGCCGAAACTGATTTTGAAGAAGAAGAATTTGATGAGGCTTTAGACGAAACTGAAGAAGAAATAGCTGCTTCTGAAATACCTGAAGAGGCAGAAGAGTTTACTGAAGAAGAGCTTGAAGAAGACTTCGCAGATGAAGAGGCTTTGGATGAAGAAGAGTTTACAGGAGAGACTCCGGAAGATGAAGAAGCTATAGCTGAGGAAGAGTTTACAGATGAAGAACCAAATGCCCTTGAGGAAGATACAATAGAAGAAGAAAGCTTTGAAGATGAAGAGCTTCCTGATGCAGAAGAACTTCCTGAAGAAACTGAGGAAGAAGCAGCTGAGGAGCCGGAAGAAAACTTAGAGGAAGAAGAGTTTACAGAAGAAGAAGCCTTTGATTCAGAAGAACTTGATGAACTTCCTGAAGAATCAGAAGAAGAGCCTGAGGCTGAAGAAACTGACGAAATGGAAGAAAATGCTGAAGCAGAAGAAGCATTTGATGAAGAGCTTCCTGAAGAAACAATTGAAGAAGAAGCCTTTACAGAAGATAAGCTCGACGAGCTTCCAGTAGAAGAGGAAAGTACAGCAGAAGCTGAAGCTGAAGAAGAGGCTCCTGCAGAAGAGGAAACTCCAGCAGAAGAAGCCTTTGCTGAAGACGAGCTTGATTCTCTTCCTGTAGAAGAATATGAAGCAATAGTACTTGTGCCTGCAGATGCAAATCCTCCAGAGGGAGACAGCGATGAGGTTGAAGATGTAATTGCTGAAGATGAACTTGAGTCAATCGATGAAGAAATTACTTTGACTCCTGAACCTCTTTATTCAGAGGTTAATGAGCCGGTAATGAATATTACTCCTGTAACTCCAGAGGTAAAGGAGCCTGAAGCCGGAGCTGCTTCTTATGATAAGTATATTGTTCCAAGCCTTAGTCAGCTTGAATCTGGGAAATACTATATTCAGGTTGCGGCTTATGGAAGTGATGAAAATATCCTTGAAGTAATCAATAAGTATGGCAGCAATTATCCGATTACAATCGTGCCGATGGCCGGCGGTAAGACAAAGCAGGTACTCATTGGCCCTGTAACAATGGATGAATATAAGGTTGTACTTGAAAGATTTAAGTCGTATGGATTTAAGGATGCATTCTTGCGTAAGGTAAAATAAGCCTAAAATCGAAAGCCCGGTAACCCCGGGCTTTTTTTTATGGTATGATTTGAACCGCAAACGAGCGAAGCGAGTTTGTCGGTTTCGCAATTAATTTGACACGCTTGCTGAAGGCAAGTCGTGTTCATAATAATGATAAACGGCAGCGGGCTTGACCCGCTGTCCGATTTCATCAGATAGTGTAAACCCAACCCTCAGGAGCAGGGAGGCGGCCCATCTGAATACCTGTCAAAGTATCGTAGATTTCCTTGAGTTTAGGACCCATTTCCTGCTTTCCGCCATTATAGATGATTGACTTTCCGTGGTCATCAATCTGTCCAACTGGAGAAATAACAGCAGCTGTTCCACAAAGACCGCATTCTACAAAGTTGCCAAGCTCATTCTTGTTAATCTTGCGCTCTTCAACTTCCATCTTAAGATATTCTTTAGCAACAATAACAAGTGAACGGCGAGTGATAGAAGGAAGAATAGAGTCAGATTTAGGAGTTACCAGCTTTCCATCCTTTGAAATAAAGATGATGTTTGCTCCACCAGTTTCCTCAAGGTAAGTATGAGTAGCCGGATCAAGGTACATATTTTCTGCATAGCCGCACTTATGAGCGTCTACAATATTGTGCAGAGACATAGCATAGTTCAAACCAGCCTTAATATCACC
>OCTW013428055.1_pt1 | contig 16545 bp, 12 predicted proteins | sample 1539671 | NCBI WGS metagenome assembly OCTW01 (sample SAMN02144230, study PRJEB22623) | gut metagenome | biome: sheep rumen | host: Ovis aries | place: New Zealand
GCCATCCCCACGGGTGAGATTCTCAAGGTTGACAACACGCCTTTCGACTTCCGCACTCCGAAGACCTTTGGCGAGGGCATCGATGCCGACAACGAGCAGATTAAGTTTGGCAACGGCTACGACCACAACTACGTGCTCAACAAGAAGGAAGAGGGCGAACTGAGTTTTGCTGCCAAGGTGACAGAACCTATCAGCGGACGTACCATGGAGGTCTATACCACGGAACCTGGCATGCAGCTCTATACGGGCAATTACCTCAATGGGTATAAGGGTGCCAACGGCTGTACGTTCCCTCGTCGCTCGGCCGTCTGCTTTGAGGCGCAGCACTTCCCCGACACGCCTAACCGTCCGTACTTCCCCAGTGTCGTGCTCAATCCCGGTCAGCGCTATAAGCAGAAAACTATTTACCGTTTCGGCGTGGTAGAGTAATGTGCTTCGAGATATCGATATCTCATAATTTCGTTATATCGTTATATCGGTATTTCGTCATATCGCTATATCGTTATATCGTGATTTTGCCGTATCGGAAATCTCGCAAATGTTAAATAGCAAATAGTAAATCTGTAAATAGTAAATTAAAAAGATGTCACAGAAAGAATCTCCGAACTATCTGTTCCCGTTGATTATTGTGTTCATCGTGTGCTTCCTCATCGGATTCATTACCACGATGAACAACTCCATGATTGCCTTCCTCTCGGAAGCTTTCAACCTCAGTGCCCAACAGGGACAGTATGTCAATACCGCCTTCTATGGTGCCTATTTGCTGGCAATACCCTTTGCTATGCTCATGAGCAAGATTGGCTATAAGGGCACACTGCTGCTGGGTCTCGCTGTTGCTGGTATCGGCTTTGTAATCAACTCGTTTGGTATCAATGCTGCCATCTCGGCCGGCTCTAATGTCTACGTGGTGTTCCTGCTCTCAATGTGTATCGTGGCTATGGGCGTGGTGATGCTTCAGAACGTGGCCAACCCCTACGTTATGGTGCTCGGCAAGCCTGAGAGCGGCGCTTTCCGCATGACCCTGTCGCAGGCTCTGAACTCCGTGGCCACCACTGTTGCACCTATCTTTATTACTACTGTCATTATTGCCGGCAAGGCTCCTACGCCCGACGCCGTGCCCGGACCGTTCCTCGGACTGGGTATTTTCACGCTCATCATCTGCGGTATCCTGGTGTTCCTCAAGCTGCCGAAGATTGACGAAGGTAAGCAGGCCGAAGAAGAGAGCGGCGAGAAGAAGCAGTATAAGTCGAGCGTGTTCCAGTACACCCATGTGTGGCTTGGTGCACTGGCCATCTTCATGTATATGGGCGTCGAGATTGGCGTGCCCTCAATGCTGCCTTACCGCTTCCAGCTGCTCTATCCCGACATGGATTCTGCCGACTGCGCCTCTATGGCCACTAACTATCTGGCCTTCTATTGGGGTGGCATGATGGTAGGACGTTTCGTGGGTGCCGGCATACTGACAAAGTTTGAGCCGCGTAAGCTACTCACCTGCTGCCTCTGCCTTGGCGCACTGTGCATCGCCCTGTCGCTGGTGCTCTCCACGTCGATGATTGGTATCTGGCTGATGCTCGCCGCCGGTCTGTTCCACTCCGTGATGTGGCCCTTAATCTTCAACCTCGGCCTGCAGGAGCTCGGACCTCATACCAAGGCTGCCTCCGGCGTTATCAACACGGGTGTCATCGGTGGTGCGCTGCTCATGCCTGTCATGGGTGCTATGGTTGATGCCGCCGGTGTCATCGTGGCTCTCTGCGCCATGTTCGTGTTCTACGCCTACATCGTCTGGTTCTGCAACTTCGGTAGCAAGATTGGCATTTCTGCCAAGTAACCCAGTGACGTATAAATTGTAAATTACAAAAGTCCTGCAATAAATCGTAAATTGTAAATAGTAAAATTGTAAATTATCATGATTGACATTGAATTTGTAAGAAGCCGCTTCATTAAGCATTTTGACGGCAAGACAGGAAATGTGTATACCTCTCCCGGTCGTATTAACCTCATTGGCGAGCATACCGACTACAACGGTGGTTTTGTGTTCCCCGGTGCTGTAGACAAGGGTGTGACCGCCGAGATGCGCGCCAACGGTACGGAAGATACCGTGATGGCTTACGCTATCGACCTGAAAGACCGCGTGGACTTCAAACTCAGCGACCCCGACGGCCCCAAGGCTTCATGGGCACGCTATATCTATGGTATCGCCCTGGAGATGAAGAAGCTCGGCGTTCCCGTGAAGGGCTTCAACATCGCCTTTGCCGGCGATGTGCCCCTCGGCGCCGGCATGTCGTCGAGCGCTGCTATGGAGAGCTGCTTCGCCTGCGGCCTGAACGACATCTTCGGCGAGAATAAGGTGAGCCAGTGGGATATGGTGCTTGCCGGACAGGCTACCGAGCATAACTACTGCGGCGTTAACTGCGGTATCATGGACCAGTTTGCCAGCGTCTTCGGCAAGGCCGGCTGCCTGATGCGTCTCGACTGCCGCAGCCGTGAGTTTGAGTACTTCCCCTTCAAGCCCGATGGCTACCGTCTCGTGCTGCTCGACAGTGTGGTGAAGCACCAGCTGGCAGGCTCGCCCTACAACGACCGTCGCAACTCGTGCGAGAACGTGGTGAAGCACATTCAGGCCAAGCACCCCGAAGGCAAGTTTGAGACCCTGCGCGACTGCACATGGGAGCAGCTTGAAGAGGTGAAGGACGAAGTAGGTGCCGAGGACTACAGCCGCGCCAAGTTCGTGCTCGGCGAGAAGGACCGCGTGCTGGCCGTCTGCGATGCCTTGAACGAGGGCGACTACGAGAAGGTTGGCGAGATGATGTACAAGACTCACGAGGGCCTGTCGAAGGACTATGAGGTGAGCTGCGAAGAGCTCGACTTCCTCAACGATGTTGCCAAGGAGAACGGTGTCACTGGTTCGCGTATCATGGGCGGCGGCTTCGGCGGCTGCACCATCAACCTGGTGCGCAACGACCTCTACAAGAAGTTTGTCGAGGATGCCAAGAAGCGCTTCAACGAGAAGTATGGCCACGAGCCCAAGGTCTACGACGTCGTCATCGGCGATGGCTCGCGCAAGCTCTGCTAAACCTTAAATTTGTTGAAATATAAACATTAGCTCAACTTCAGGAGTTAGAAGGAGTTAGAGGTTACTTGTCTCCTTCTGACTCCTTTCATAATAAATATAGTTTAAGTCAATAACCAGAAAATTAATACGACAATGAAAGAACTGAAAGGAACAAAAACCGAGAAAAACCTGCAAGAGGCCTTTGCCGGCGAGTCGATGGCCCGCAACAAGTACAGCTATTGGGCCTCGAAGGCTAAGAAAGACGGCTACGTGCAGATAGCCAATATCTTTGAAGAGACGGCTGCTAACGAGAAGGAGCATGCCAAGATGTGGTTCAAACTCTTAGAGGGTGGCGCCATCAAGTCTACTGCCGAGAACCTGGAGGCAGCCGCCGGTGGCGAGAACTTCGAGTGGACCGACATGTATGCCCGTATGGCTCAGGAGGCCCGTGAGGAAGGTTTCCCCGAGATTGCCGAGAAGTTTGAGGGTGTGGCCGCCATCGAGAAGGCCCACGAGGAGCGCTACCGCAAGCTGCTCGACAATATCCAGAAGGAGCGTGTGTTCTCCAAGGACGGCGACGTCATCTGGCAGTGCGCCAATTGCGGCCACATCGTCATTGGCAAGAAGGCTCCTGAAGAGTGCCCAGTCTGCAACCATCCGCAGTCGTACTTCCAGGTGAAGGCCGAGAATTACTAAGCGGTGATGGACTATAGGTGTTTATGGTTATACATTAAGCGGAAATGAAACAGACGTTAGTAGGCATACTCTTGTTGGCGGCGATGCCGATGGCGGCGCAAAGTGGGCTGCAGAAGCTTAAGACGCGCATCGACAGTATGCTCAAGATCAGATACCTCACCGTGAAATACGACACGGCTTACATCGGTCGCCCCAAGGAGCGGCTGACGCTGAAGCTGCGCTCCAATATCTCGGGGTCTGACTTCAACGTCAAGCATCACATCGACGGGAATGATGGGCACTACCGCCTGAGCACCGACCACAAGGCTACTGTCAGCGTGGGCGCCAGCTACATGGGCATTTCCGCCGGCTTAGCCCTTAACCCCGCCAGTCTGAAGGGTAAGTCAAAAGACTACGAACTGAACATCAACGCCTATAGCAACCGTTACGGCATCGACTTCATCTATCAGGAGTCGCAGACGCTGTCGGGCTCTATTACCTTTAATGGTGTCAACAGCTATTTGGAAAAAGGTATGGCCGACATGAGGGTGATTATCCTTGACGGCTATTACGCTTTCAACGGTCATCGTTTCTCCTATCCTGCCGCCTTCACGCAGTCGTATATCCAGAAGCGTAGTGCCGGCTCGTTGCTGTTGGGCTTCTCATATATGGGTTGCCGCATCAAGACCACCGACGAGATACCTGCCGAAGACGACGACCAGATAATACGTGTGGGGCATTTCGGCATTGGCGGCGGCTATGGCTACAATCTCGTAGCCTGGCGGCGACTGCTGTTGCACCTGTCGGTCCTGCCCACGCTGGTGGTTATTAATTATAATAATGTAGAGATCGACGGCAATCGCCGTGACATGGACACTCAGTTTCCTGACTTTATTCTCACGGAGCGGGCCTCCATTGTCTATCAGTTTAGCAGCCGCTGTTTTGCCGGTGCCACCTTCGTCTTAAGCAACTCCCTGATTGACGCCAGCAATCGTATGGAAATCAGCTATAGCAAATGGCGTCTGAGAGCCTTTGTAGGCGTTAGATTCTGACAGGACGTGGTTAACCGTCAGCTTCGTTAGTTTAATAGAATCTGAACGATACGCTCAGCAGTGCGTCCATCCCAACGGTCGGGTAGGGCGCACTGCTTCCATTTGCCGCCTATCATGTTGCCAAGGGCAGTGCACAGCTTCGCGTTGTCACTGCCCACGAGCACGTTGCTGCCCACGGTGACTGTCTCCTGATGCTCGGTATAGTCGTTCAGCGTGATACAGGGTACGCCGTTGAAGGTGGCTTCCTCGGCCACGTTGCCCGAGTCGGTGACGATGCCCTTGGCATGGGCCGTCAGCCATCCGAACTCCAGATAGGGTAGGGGACTTTGAATGTTGAATTTTGATGTTTGGATGTTGATGTTAGACATTTGCAACAGCCGCACTACCACGCCGAGAACATTAGGACGCAGCGGCGCCACAATGGGCACGTCGCCGGTGGCGTCAATCAGTGCGGCGAGTGTCTGCTGCAGCTGCTTTTCGTCGTCGATGAGCGCCTTGCGGTTCAATGTGAACACGATATACTCCCCCGCGGCAATGTCGATGGCCGGCTGCCGGAATCGTGGCAGGTTCTGCCGCAGGGTGTCCATCAGTATGTTGCCCACCATATAAGTCTGCGACGTCTCCGACTGCTGCTCGCGGGTAGCCACGCTCGTAGTCTTCACGCCGGCGGTAAACAGATAGTCGCTCAGGGCGTCGATGACCAGACGGTTCACCTCCTTGGGCATGTTGATGTCGAACGACCGCGTGCCGGCCACCAGGTGAGCCACCTTCAGCCCCCGCTTCTTGGCTGTGATGGCCGCCGCCATCGTCGAGGCCAGGTCGTCGACCACGATGACCACGTCTGTAGCATGCTCGTCTAAATAGCGGTCGAAGGCACCCATCACCTGCGCCGTAATCTCGTTCAGCCGATGGCTGTCAACACCCAGGCAGACGTCGGGCCGGCGCATCTGCAGGTCGTCAAAGAGGGTGTCCTCCAGCGTGGGGTCGTCTTCGCGGCCGGCGAAAATCAGCTGGCAGTCAGCATCGTTGCTCTTGGCAATAGCCCTCGTCAGAGGGGCTATTTTCACAAAGTTGGGCCTGGCACCCGCCACAATACATATCTTTCTCATGTCATTTTCTTTTTTTTTCGCATACAAAGGTAAGAATATTTCTCGAAAAAACGTGGCTGTTTCAGATTAATTTTGTAACTTTGCCACCAAATCGTAACTTATTATTATTAATAACCTTTATTATGAACGACAACAAAGTAATGAACATGGCAGCCGACAATATCCGTATTCTCGCTGCCTCAATGGTTGAAAAGGCTAAGTCGGGACATCCCGGCGGTGCTATGGGTGGTGCTGACTTTATTAACACGCTCTACAGTGAGTTCCTTGTCTACGACCCTGAGAACCCTGAGTGGGAAGGGCGCGACCGCTTCTTCCTCGACCCCGGCCACATGGCACCGATGCTCTACAGCCAGCTTTGCCTCATCGGCAAGTATACCTTGGAAGACCTCAAGAACCTGCGTCAGTGGGGTTCTGTCACCCCCGGCCATCCCGAGCGCGAGATTGCCCGCGGTATTGAAAACACGTCGGGCCCCCTTGGCCAGGGTCACACCTTCGCCGTAGGTGCTGCCATCGCCGCCAAGTTCCTCAAGGCTCGTCTGGGCGACGTGATGAACCAGACCATCTATGCCTATATCTCCGACGGCGGTGTGCAGGAGGAAATTTCACAGGGTGCCGGACGTATTGCCGGTAATTTAGGCCTCGACAATCTTATCATGTTCTACGATGCCAACGATATACAGCTCTCTACCAAGACCGAGGTGGTGACCTCTGAGGATACTGCCAAGAAGTATGAGGCCTGGGGATGGTACGTCCAGAAGATTGACGGCAACGACGTCGACCAGATTCGTGGGGCTATCAAGAAGGCTCAGGCCGAGAAGGAGCGCCCCAGCCTGATTATCGGCCACTGCGTCATGGGCAAGGGTGCCCGCAAGGCCGACAACTCGTCGTATGAGAGCAACTGTGCCACCCACGGTGCTCCCCTCGGCGGCGATGCCTATATCAACACGATGAAAAATCTCGGTGCCGACCCCGAGAATCCGTTCCAGATATTCCCCGAAGTGCAGGAACTCTACGCCAAGCGTGCCGAGGAGCTGAAGAAGATTTGCGCCGAGCGCTACGCCCAGAAGGCTGAGTGGGCCAAGGCTAATCCCGAGAAGGCTCAGCAGCTGGAGGAGTGGTTCAGCGGCAAGGCTCCGAAGATTGACTGGAGCAAGGTGGAGCAGAAGGCTGGTGCCGCCACTCGTGGCGCTTCGGCTACCGTGCTGTCGGTACTTGCCGAGCAGGTGCCCAACATGATTTGCGCTTCGGCCGACCTGAGTAACTCAGACAAGACCGACGGCTTCCTGAAAAAGACCCACGACATTGTGCGCGGCGACTTCAGCGGCGCCTTCTTCCAGGCCGGCGTGGCCGAGCTGACCATGGCCTGCTGCTGCATCGGTATGGCCCTGCATGGCGGCGTGATTCCCGCCTGCGGCACGTTCTTCGTATTCTCCGACTATATGAAGCCCGCCGTGCGTATGGCTGCCCTGATGGAGCTGCCCGTGAAGTTCATCTGGACCCACGATGCCTTCCGTGTGGGTGAGGACGGTCCTACCCATGAGCCTGTAGAGCAGGAGGCTCAGATCCGACTGATGGAGAAGCTGAAAAACCACCATGGCAAGAACTCCGTGCTCGTGGTGCGTCCTGCCGACGCCGAGGAGACCACCGTCTGCTGGTGTATGGCCATGGAGAACACCGACACGCCGACGGCACTCATCTTCTCGCGTCAGAACATTGAGATGCTGCCCGAGGGCAACGACTACAGCCAGGCTACCAAGGGTGCCTACGTCGTGGCCGGAAGCGACGAGGATTACGACGTCATCCTGCTGGCCAGTGGCTCCGAGGTGTCTACGCTGGAGGTCGGTGCCAAGCTGCTGGCAGCCGACGGTATCAAGACGCGCGTGGTGAGCGTGCCCTCCGAGGGCCTGTTCCGCTCGCAGCCTAAGGAGTATCAGCAGCAGGTGCTGCCCGCCGGCAAGAAGAAGTTCGGACTGACCGCCGGTCTGCCAGTCAACCTTGAGGGCCTGGTAGGTGCCGACGGCTGCGTCTGGGGCCTGGAGAGCTTCGGATTCTCGGCTCCCTACAAGGTGCTTGACGAGAAGCTTGGCTTCACCGGACAGAACGTCTATGAGCAGGTGAAGAAGCTGTTAGCTTAATTGACAATTGATAATTGAAAATGATGGAAATCAAGACTATAGGCATAGCCAGCGATCACGCTGGCTATGCTCTTAAGCAATTTGTAAAGAAATACCTCGAAGAGAAGGGCTACGAGTATAAGGACTACGGCACTTACAGCGAGGAATCGTGCGACTACAGCGACTTCGGCCATGCCCTGGCCCGCGGTATCGAGGCGGGCGAGGTGTTCCCCGGCATCGCTATCTGCGGCAGTGGCGAGGGTATCAACATGACGCTCAACAAGCATCAGTCAATACGTGCCGGCCTGTGCTGGATTCCGGAGATTGCCCATCTTATACGTCAGCACAACAATGCCAACGTGCTGGTGATGCCCGGACGTTTCATTGACGAGGAGATGGCCCGCAAAATCATGGACGAGTATTTCGCTACCGACTTTGAGGGTGGACGCCACCAGAAACGTATCGACAAGATTCCTGTCTGATAGTAACCAACGAGGGTGTGTCTATTTTGACACACCCTCTTGTTTAGTCGTTATTCCCAAATCGGTTTAAGTGACCTAAATATTTATGTGTTATCGCGCTCCCCAAAAAACATCCGTCAGCTGTCAGGCCATCCGTCAGCCTGTAAATGTTTTGAACTTTATGTCAAAAGCAACATGATTGTTACCCTTCTTCCTCCTCCGGGCGGTCTTCTTCGATGACGAGGTTGTCGATGATGAAGTTCTGGCGCTCCATGGTGTTCTTGCCCATGTAGTATTCCAGAAGTTTCTGCACTTGGTCGGTCTTGTGGAGCGTCACCTGCTCTAAGCGTATGTCGGGGCCTATGAAGCCGGCAAACTCCTCGGGGCTGATTTCGCCCAACCCCTTGAAGCGCGTAATCTCTGGGTCGGGACCCAGGGCGGCGATGGCCTGCAGGCGCTCCTCCTCGCTGTAGCAGTAGCGGGTAATGAAGTCTGACTTCTTCTGCTGGCTGTTGGCCTTGGCCTGGCGGGCGTCCTCGTCGGCAATCACTTGCTTGTTCTTGACCTTCGTACGGCGGTTGCGCACGCGGAACAGGGGCGTCTGCAGCACGTAGACGTGGCCCTTCTTGATAAGTTCGGGGAAGAACTGCAGAAAGAAGGTGATAATTAAGAGGCGTATGTGCATGCCGTCGACGTCGGCATCGGTGGCCACTATCACCTTATTATATCTAAGGGTGTCGAGACCCTCCTCAATGTCGAGGGCAGCCTGCAGCAGGTTGAATTCTTCGTTCTCGTAGACCACCTTCTTGGTCAGACCAAACGTGTTGAGGGGCTTGCCGCGGAGGGAGAATACGGCCTGGGTGTTCACGTCGCGGCTCTTGGTGATAGAGCCGCTGGCGGAGTCGCCCTCAGTGATGAAGATGCAGCTCTCCTCCTTGCGCTCGTCCTTGCAGTCGGTCAGGTGGACGCGGCAGTCGCGCAGCTTGCGGTTGTGCAGGTTGGCTTTCTTGGCGCGCTCGCGGGCCAGCTTCGTCACGCCGGCCATGGCCTTGCGGTCGCGCTCGCTCTCCTTGATTTTGTTTTCTATCACCTCAGCCACGTCGGTGTGGATATGCAGGTAGTTGTCTACCTCCTGCTTAATGAAGTCGCCCACATACTTGTTGATGCTCACGCCGTCGGGCGACATCGTGAGCGAGCCGAGCTTGATCTTAGTCTGGCTCTCAAACACCGGCTCCTCTACATTGATGGCGATGGCGGCGACGATGCCCGTGCGGATGTCGCCGTACTCATATTTGCCGAAGAATTCTTTGATGGTGCGGGCAATGTGCTCCTTGAAGGCGCTCTGGTGGGTGCCGCCCTGGATGGTGTGCTGGCCGTTGACGAAGGAGTAGTACTCTTCGCCATACTGGTTGGCATGGGTGAAGGCTATCTCGATGTCGTCGCCCTGCAGGTGGATGATGGGATAGAGCTGGTCTGTGGTCATGCGGTCTTTGAGCAGGTCTTCCAGGCCGTGGCGGCTCAGGATGCGGCGACCGTTATACATAATGGCGAGGCCGATATTAAGATAGGTGTAGTTGCGCAGCATCGTCTCCACAATCTCGTCGTGGAAGCGGTAGTTCTGAAACTTCGTGGCATCGGGCTCGAAGAAGATGTAGGTACCGTTCTCGTCCTGTGTAGGCTCGGTGACGTCGCTCACCAGACGGCCACACTCGAAGACGGCGCGGCGCACCTTGCCGTCGCGATAGGAGCGCACCTCGAAATGGGCGCTCAGCGCATTGACGGCCTTCACGCCGACACCGTTCAGGCCGATAGACTTCTTGAAGGCCTTGGAGTCGAACTTGCCGCTGGTGTTGAGTATGCTGACGCTCTCAATGAGCTTGCCCTGGGGAATGCCGCGGCCGTAGTCGCGCACACTGATACGCAGGCCGTCCTCGACGGTGACCTCAATGCGGTCGCCGGCCTTCATCTTAAACTCGTCGATGGAGTTGTCGAACACTTCTTTCAACAGCACGTAGATGCCGTCTTCGGCCGACGAGCCGTCGCCAAGCCGCCCGATATACATGCCCGGGCGCAGGCGGATATGCTCCAGGCCGCTCAGCGTCTGGATGTTCGTCTCGTCGTAATCGGGGGTAGGGTGATGGGTGATAGGTGATGGCTGTTGGATATTAGATATTTCTTCCATTTATTAATCTGTTTTAAGGGTTGAACGTAGTTTTGCCAACTGTTTTACGATAGTAATTATTTTGTCATCAAATATATTTAGCGAGTCGGCTGAAATAAAGCCATAAGCTTCAGCTAACTCCAATTCGCTGGAAGATTCCATGAGTGAACCGTTAGCAATATCCAAAAATCTGATTCTATCTTTATTAGTATAACGGCCAAATGCTTCCGCAATATTAAACATCACTGAGGTTGCAGCACGTCTTAACTGAGCAGTTAAGGCAAAACGCTCCTCAGATGGAAAACTTTTCAAGATTTCATTGACATCTATTGCTAATTGCTTGGCATTTTGGTAAACCGAAAGACTTCTATAATAGAATTTTTCCATAATTTGAGTATTAATTATCACCCATCACCTATCACCCATCACCCAACACCTATCACCCATCACCCAACACCCATCACCTATAAACTTTTCTTATAGCACCTACGGCGCTTATGTTGTTCACTCTCAAGGTAGGCCCACTGGCTCTGCACCTTGCTGTTGGTCTCCATCTCAACGTGGGTCTCGCCCCACTTGAAGCCATACTTCTGGTAGATGGGTATAAGATGGTAGAACAGCAGGGCATTGGCACCCTTGGCACGGTATTCGGGCAGGATGCCGATGAGCAACAGGTCTACCACGTCGGTCTTCTTAAAATACAGGGCGCGCATGATGTGCCACCAGCCGAAGGGCCACAGCCGGCCCTTGCGACACTTCTGCAGGGCGCGCGTTAGCGAGGGAATGGTGATGCCCACGCCAATGACGTCGTGGCCGGGGGTGTTCCAGTCCTCAACGACGCAGAGCATGTCCATGCTGAAGTATTTAAAGTATTCGCGGACGTAAGCGTCAATCTGGCGCTGTGTCATCGTGGAATAGCCGTAAAGGTGGGCAAAGGTCTTGTTGACCACCTGCATCACCTTCTGTCCGTATTGCTCGGGGCCGAACACCTGACTGCGTTTCAGTTCGGGCACGTGCAGGTTGTAGCGCTGCATGGTCAGCTCAGCCACGCGGCGGAACTTCTCGGGCATACCCTCCTTGGGCACCCAGAGCTTCCACTCCACATAGTCGTTGTCCTTAGTGTAACCCTCCATCTGCTCCATCAGTTCGAAGTAGTAGTGGTAGTTATAGCTGGTGGCCATGGTGCCCAGCTCTTCATGGCCGTAGTAGAGCATGCCCTCGGGATCCATGTCGGTAAAGCCTAAGGGGCCGATGATCTCCTTCATGCCCTTCTGGCGGCCGTAGTCCTCGACGGCGCTGAGCAGGGCCTGCAGCACCTTGCGGTCGTTGACGATGTCGAGCCATCCGAAGCGCACGGCCGGACGCTGCCACTGCTCATTGTAGCGGTGGTTGATGATTGCTGCCACACGACCTGACAGCCGGCCATCCTTGTAAGCCAGAAAATACTCGGCCTCGCAAAACTCGAAAGCTGGATTCTTATCCTTGCGGAAGGTGTTCATTTCGTCGCTATACAGGTTAGGAGCGTCGTACTCATTGTCTTTGTACAACTCATAATGCAACTCGACAAAGGCCTTGAGTTCCTGCCTCGTCTCTACCCGTTTTATTACTACTGATGCCATGTTCTTGAGGTTAAAATTTGCCCTTTTTGCACAAATATGTGGCAAAGATACAGTTATTTTTTCAAAAAATAAAAGAAAAATTTGGATTTTTCGATAAGTTAAATTACTTTTGCGAACGGAAACTAATTATTAATTGCAATTAAATATGAAAAAAGTATTCTTTATGGCGGCCCTTGCGCTGCTGGGCTCGGGTGCCGCGATGGCACAAGAGAATGTTAGTAAACTGCAGTCGTACAACTTTATAGAGCTGCAGGGTGGTGTGGAATGGACGACCACCGACGCGAAAATCGACAAGTTGATTATGCCTATCGGAGCCGTCTCTATCGGCCGTTTCTTCACGCCAGTGGTAGGTGCCCGCCTGCATGCGTCGGGCATTCAGGCCAAGGGACGCTTCGAGCAGATGGACAAGAACTATAAGTGGAACTTCGTAACCACCGACGCCGACCTGCTGATTAACCTGAGCAGCCTCTTTAGCAAGAACTACGCCCGCCCGCTGAACCTGATGTTTGTGGGTGGTATCGGTTTGAACTACGCTTGGAAGAACGACGACATGAAAGAGATTGCCCAGCAGAACCCTTCGCTGGCACCCTTGGCATGGACCAGCAAGAACCGCCTGAGCCACAACCTGCGCGCCGGACTGCGACTGGAGACCAACGTCACCAAGCCCTTCGGCGTGTCGCTGGAGGTGGCTGCCAACAGCCTGGACGACCGCTTCAACTCGAAGACCAACGACCGCGACGACTGGATGATCAGCGGTATGCTGGGTGTGAGCTGGCGCTTCGGCCACAAAAACCAGCAGCCCACGAAGGTTGTAACCCAGGTGGAGGAAGAAATCTGGGTTGACGTGCCCGACACCATCGTCGTAAAGGAGAAGCGGCCCATCGTAACCGAGGAGAAGAAAAAGATTGAGGAAGCCATCTTCTTCCAGATTCGTGAGAGCGACGCTAATGCCGCCAATGGCATTGAGAAGGCTATCAAGGACGTGGCCGACCTGATGAAGACTTCTGACGACGCTACATTTACCGTTACCGGTTATGCCGACAAGGGTACGGGTAACGCCAAGCTCAACAAGATGTATGCCCAGAAGCGTGCCGAGGATGTCACCAAGAAGCTTATCAACGAGCATGGCATCGACGCCACCCGCGTAAAGAGCGACTCTAAGGGAGATACCGTGCAGCCATTCCCCGAGAACGACAAGAACCGCTGCGTCATCATTACCGGCGAGGGCACGTTCAAGGTGACCAAGTATGAGGAGTATGACGCCCAGAAGATTACTACCAAGAAGGTGAAGCAGACCCGCATGCGCGACGTCGTTGAAGAGAAGTATCTCGACTAAAAAATCGTCGATCGTGATTACCCCGTCAAGGCGGGGTAATCTTTTTTATGAGATTCGCTTGCAGATAAGCAGTACCTTATCTCCGTTGGCGAGGGTGGTAGCAAAGATATAGGTGCTGCCACCCTCGCTCAGTTTCAGGCGACGACGCAGGTCGGCCACCGACAGCGGGAAGTTCCTCACCGTGATGTTGGCCTGCGACAGCGAGCCGAGCTTTGACTTGAGCTCACGCTTGTTCATGGTAGTCACATCGGTTATGGCAAACACGCGGCCGGGGAAATCGGTAACAAGCTGCTCGCCGGCGAAGAGGTGGCTGTTGGCGGCTATAGGGGCTACACTGTAGCGACGGGACACCTCGGCAAAGCAACCGGCCTTCATGATAGAGGCGTTGGGCTCGTAGAGGTAGCAAACTAAAACCTCTCCCCCCAAAAAAGAAGAAAGGGGAGGCTGGTTACCTGAAGCAATAGAAAGCGGGTAATTACCAGTAGTTTTAGAAAGCGGGTAGCTATACTCAAAGCGCTGAAGCTCGCCGGCTTTTACAATGTTGGCACATACCAGTCTCACCTCACTGCGGGAGGTGGCGGGGGGGGATTCCATCAGTACCAACAGTTCCTTACACTCGTTCTGTACCGACACTATATGCACCTCACGCACAAACTCTGAGCCAAGATCGCTCACAGCCTTGCGCCAGTCGAGCATTGGCGAGAGTTTGAGTAGCACCCGGCGAGACTTTGACAGCAGCAACGGCAAAAGGACGCAGACATCGGGCGTGCAGTCGCTGATGCCGTAGGTACGGCTGCCATGGCTGTCGCGACGGGCTGGGTCAATATAAATGAAGTCGACGCCCGACATCGCACGTAGGTACTCCTCGGCATCGGCACATACGACCTCGGCGTGCCCTAAGCCTAATAGTTTGAGATTTGTGCGGGCGATGGCGCATAGATGCTCTTGGCGCTCAACGTAAGTGAGGACAGAAGGAAATGTCTGTGGGGTGGTGGACGGTGCAGAACGTGACATAAGCCATTGGACAATGCCAACAAAGTCAACGCCAAAACCACCCGTAAGGTCTGTAAAACGGAATCCATTTGGCGCACCGTCAAGCAGCATCTCACCTTTATAGCGTGCCGTCAGTTCGCTGGAGCATTGTTCCATTGATAGGTGAGGCGGATAGATAATACCGTCAGTGGCGGCCCATGACGGTAGCTTGTGACGCGCCGTCTGGCGGCCGGCAATCTGATCAAGAGCAAAAGGTAGGTCTATCTCAGGGTTTTTGGTACCCTGAAGAGCCAGCTGACGCACGTCATGCCCAGTATGCTGGCGGATATAGGCGGCAGTTGCATCGTTGATGGTCATGTTATTTGGCTTTCTTCAGACCGACGCTCAACTGATAGAGAGCGGGGAGCAGAATGAATAGCGAGAATACCACGGCGGCAGCGACATGGCGCTGACTGCCAAAGAGGTCAATCAACTTCAAGTCGGGATTGGGATACAGGTTGTATAACACGTAGGCCACAGAGTTGTTGACCCAATGATAAACCACGCCCGGTACGACACTGTCGGTGCGGTAGTACATCCATCCTAAAAGCAAGCCTACAAGTAGGGCATGGGGCATCTGGGCGGGATTGAAATGGGCAAGAGCAAAAAATACAGCTGAAATTGCGATGGCCAGCCAATGGTTGCAAGGCTTGCCCTTGCCGGCAGGGCAAGACCACTGAAGCAGAGACCGCAGAATGGCTCCACGAAACACCAGTTCCTCGCAGACGGGGGCAAACAGCCCGATGGCGAAGTAGCCCCAGCGGTCGCGAAGAATCATGTCGAACTCTGTCTCTACAAGGTTTGGCAGGGGGGGCAACAGCTCCTGCATAAACGTTGAGGGGATGATGGCACCCACGGCTGCTACAGCACACCATGTGAGTGCTCCCCAGGGCCGCGACTGCACATAACCACGTGACACCTCACTCCACCGCTGCCAGAGGAATATGCCCATAATGATGACGCTACTTACCACCGTGTCGGCAATGAGCAGCGTGGTAGTACCTGTAGCTGCATGACCAGTAACCAGTTCGTAGCTATTGTGGACAATCAACGGCGTGAATATCTGTACAACAGCAAAGACAATCAAATAAATAATGGCATTTATCATTCTTTTCTTCTATTTATTTCCCTAATAAGTCCATACATCTTCTGTCAACCCAACTCTTTTCATTCACCGCCTTTTCAGCCATGCGGGCGTCGGCGGCAAGTTGAGCTGCTAATGCCTCAGCACTGTCGAAGCATTTTTCTGAACGCAGACGACTGATGAATCTCACTGTCAGCACCCGGCCATATACATTGCCTGTGAAATGTAGAATATGAGTCTCCAACGTCTGATGGTCGCCGCCGAAGGTTGGGCGGCTACCAATGTTCATCATGCCGGGCAATTCTTCAACAGCCGCACTGTGTTGCAGATTCTCCGGCTGCCCAGCACTTACGGTAACGGCATACACTCCAGGTGCTGGTACCAGTTTGTCAGCATCCTGTAGCTGGAGGTTAGCTGTAGGGTAACCTAAGGTGGCGCCAATATGTTCGCCACTGACTACACGGCCAGTTATGGCGAAAGGTCTGCCCAAGCACTTTGCGGCATCTTCAACATGGCCGTCCTGTATGAGATGGCGCACCTTGGAAGAACTTACTTGCAGACCATTATCCATTATATAAGGTGTGCCCTGAACCACTTGCATACCCATCTCCTGGCCATAGACTACATAGTCGTTGATACCCTCGCTGCTGCCGGCAGTACGGTGGCCAAAATGGTTGTCGTAACCCGTCAACAACGTGCGTACACCCAACTGGCTGTAGAGAATGTCATGCATGAAGTGACGAGCCGACAGCGCGGCCATCGCCTCGTCGAACGACAGTACTACCAACCGGTCAATACCTGTCAACGACAATAAATGTATCTTCTCATCTAATGTTGACAGCAACCGAGG
>OCTW013376739.1_pt1 | contig 16543 bp, 14 predicted proteins | sample 1539671 | NCBI WGS metagenome assembly OCTW01 (sample SAMN02144230, study PRJEB22623) | gut metagenome | biome: sheep rumen | host: Ovis aries | place: New Zealand
TTCCAGCCCTGCCCGTTTTTTGGCTGCCGTTACCCCCACCATCCCCGAACCGGCGGACTGTCACCCGTACTCCCGCATAAGTGAAATCACCAGTCACATATTCTTTTTTATTCGCATCGCAAAAAGTTTTGTAACTTTGCAAACTCGACAAAAAAGAGGCTGAATGACACCAACAATTTAACAAACAAAATATTATCATGAAAAAACACTCGTTCCTATTCATCGTTCTCTTCGTTGGAATTCTTGTTGGCTGTAGCAAGGAAACGGAGATAACACCCATTCACAATTATTTCAGCTCGTGGAATCCCTGCCAGTCCCTCACGGCTCTACAAACGTATGTTGAGGATGTAACCAATCCCTCCTCACCCAACTTCATCCCCGTCGACGACCGTATCGCCACTTTCGATATGGACGGAACTTTCATTGGCGAGCTTTACCCCTCATATTTTGAATACAACCTGCTGGAATACCGCGTTCTGGACGACACCGCCTATCGCGACAGTGCCCCCGAAGATGTGCGGGAGGCCGCTCAGCAAATACGCGACTTTGTCCGCAATGGCACTCCGCTGCCCGCCCACTTCGACATGATTCACGCCCTCGCCGCTGCCAAAGCATACGCCGGGATGACCCTCGCCGAATTCGACGCCTATGTAAAGGACTATGCTGCCCGTCCCGCCAACGGCTTTACTGGCATGACCTATGCCCAAAGCTTTTACAAACCCATACTTGAGGTATTCGACTATCTCAAAGCCAACGGGTTCACCATCTATGTCGTCTCCGGTTCCGACCGCTTCATCTGCCGCGCCTTGGTGCAGTCCTTGGGCATCGAACCCAACCATGTGATCGGTATGGATGTGAAGTTGCGTTCACGCGACCAAGGCACTGTGGCAGGAGTCAATTACACCATGCAGCAGGCCGAAGACATCATCCGTACCGACGAACTGATCATCAAAAACCTCAAGGCCAACAAGGTATTTCAAATCGCACAGGAGATTGGCAAGATTCCCGTACTCTCTTTCGGCAACAGCGGCGGAGATGTGGCCATGCACAACTACTGCCTGAGCAACGACCTTAAGTGTGCCGCCTTCATGCTCATCGCCGACGACGACCAGCGCGACCATGCCAACCGCGACAAAGCCCTCGCACTGGGCGAACAATGGCGCGATGCCGGCTATCACGTCATCTCCATGCGCGACGACTTCAAAACCATCTACGGCTACAACGTCATCAAAGTGCCTTTCACCTTCTGAAGGCAGCCTTTTCTGATAAAACAATTGAGGATTGAGAGCTTTCCTCTCCCAATCCTCAATTATTATTTTGTAAAATCAGACGTCACACAACAGTCCGAACTCGGTGCGTTTGCCATACCCTAAAAACGATGTCCGCCAGGCGTGCAGAACCTGTGGCGCGGCCCGCAGCCGCGAAATGCGACAATATCCGCCACCGGCTGACTGCCCGCACCCCAGTCATAGCTGAGCCACGTGGCGTCAAAGCTGTCAAAATCCCGATTGTAAACGCTGAGGCTGGGCAATATGGCTGGCCATGCTTGTCCACTCCTGCCTATCTGCCGCCGTTCATTTCAGCAGTTTCAACAGCTGCCTTTCCTTGGCATTGGGAAGCAGATTTTGCAAGTGTTCCATCATGCGGTGGTGCGACTCCTCGGGGGTGCGGTCGCACCGCTCGGCCTCTGGCCCAAGCAGCCTTTCGGGCGTGGTGAGCAGCGAGAGCCCCCAACCATATTCATGCCCGTGCTTGTCGTGCGGATAGACGAAGTCCTCCGTCACAATGCGGCAGGCCATCTGCAGCTGCATCACGTGGCGGTCAAAGAGTGCGCGCATCCGGGGGCCTGTCAAACCGCAGGCCGCGCGCAAATCGCGGCTCACCATGCTTCCGCCCTCCCGCAGTTCGCACAGCACGATGTCCATCACCATGCCCGCCTCCGTGTCAGACTGAGGCAGGGGATGACTATGACGGCGCCAGTTGCAGAAATCCGGCCACCACCGGCGGCTGACGAAACCTGCCTTGCCAGCAAAGAACTTGCCATATACACAGCCACCCTCCGTCACCACGGGGCCTTTCCACCGCCACAATGGCCACACCCAGCTGCCGTCAGGCCGCACCTGATAGCGACACTCGTCCGCGGCAAACGCGTCGGCACTGAAACCTTCTATGTCACTCTCGAACATGGGCAGGAAACCCACCGTATCGACACACTCAATCAAGTCGGCACACGTACAGATACTATCGCCCAGCCTCCACGACGGCCGTGCCTCACCGTTCAAGTCAATATCCCTTTCCATTACAAGTTACTCATTTATATTGGTCAAAAGCAGATTAAGTCCTATATCACCGCAGCCTCCCACCTCACATTCATCGGGTAGCCCTGATCTGGACCCACCGTGCTCCAATCCTCTGCTCCCGAAGGCATTTCAATACGACAGCGCCAGGCGCAGACCGATACGGTTGCGGGTCTTGGTGGGTTGAACGAATTGCGGAACGACACCCTCAGAAAATCGGTCATGTTCGACCATCCCCCACCTCGCAGCACCCTCTCCGTGCCCTCCTTGGGTCCTTCGGGGTTGCGCTGATCTTTGCCGCTGTAGGGGGCATACCAGTCGCTGCACCATTCGCGCACATTGCCACTCATGTCGAACAAGCCCAGCTCGTTGGCATGTTTCTCGCCCACACGGTGGGTGCGCTCGCCACCGTTGTCGTCATACCATGCCACCTCGTCCAGATTGTCGCCGCCGCTGTAGACATGCCCCAGGCTGCGGTTGCCGCCGCGGGCGGCATACTCCCATTCGGCCTCGGTAGGCAGACGGAAATTACGGTTGGTCAGTTTGCTCAGCTTCTTCACGAACTTCTGGGCATCCTGCCACGACACACGCTCCACCGGCAGGTTTGTTCCCTCGAAATAAGAGGGATTATAGCCCATCACGGCCACCCACAGCTCCTGTGTCACCTCAGTCTCGCCGATGTAGTAGTTGCGCAGCGTGACGGGATGGACGGGCTGCACGTCTTGCCCGGCCTTGTCGCGCTGCTCCTCGGTGGCACCCATCATAAATTCCCCGCCCTCGACAAACACCATGTTGAAGGCCACCCCCTCGACGGTGAACGTAAGCGGGGTCTTGCCCTGAGCCTGCACACCACAACAGCCCAACGCCATCAGCAGGAGTGTCATAACCATTTTTCTGTTCATAAAACATAAGCCCTGAATGCGTGTCGGGCGCAACTGTTGGAGTGCCGAAGGTCCATCGGACCATAAACCTTTTATGCAACGCCGAGGGGACAGGGCCTGCGGCCCGCACCTTGCCCCACGGGTTGTCCCTCCCACGTGCAACCCATGGGGCACAGGTGGGAGGTAATGCAAGGGGCGGGGTTGTCGCCCTCGGCTCGTCTGGCTATCACCGGAGGTATTGCAGATGCAAAAATACAACATTTTTTCCATTCGGCAAGTCCTTTTTGTTCCTCACGGGTACTATACCCGTACATATCAAGCATTTAGCCCAGCATGTCAGGCATTGCGGCTCGCGGGTGGCAACAGACCTCCCGACCCAATCCCTGTCCACCACAATGCCTACTCGATTATTACATTTCACCTCTATACAAGAAAGAACGAGGAAACCAAATAGCAACATTACAGAAAATAAGAGGTTGTAAAATGAAATTTCGACGGTGTGTTATGAACAGCCGATTCGCTGCACCTAAATGACAAAATTGAGATATAAAAAATAGCACAAAATGATGAAACGACTCGTATTAGCATTTATGGCACTGGCAGCTGTGCTGAGTGCCACGGCTCAAAACCCTGCCGACGCACCCAACGGAAGCAAGGCCCTCACATGGCACGGGGTGCGCTCGCCTTTCACTGCCACCTCCATCCAGGGGCAGACAGTAGACCTCCAGGCTTGGATTGACTCTGGTTTCTGCGTCATTATTGATTTCTCGGCCACATGGTGCTACCCCTGCTGGCTGTTGCACAACAGCGGGCTGCTGGAAGACATCTATGCCCAGTGGGGACCCCACGGCAGCAACCAACTGCGAATGGCATGGGTGGAGACACAGCCGGGTACCACCGTCAACTCGCTGCGCAACGGCAGCTATGGCGACTGGACCAAAACCCGTGAGGGCGAGGATGTGCCTTACCCCATACTGCTGAGTTCGACGGCATCGCGCAGTTTCTCGGCTGGCGACCCGGGTTATATCCCCTACGTCGTCTTCCTCACCCCCGAGGGGCAATACACATCCATTTATAATGATGAACCCGACATTGTGCTCGACCCCGACGACAAGCCCGGCACCATGACCCGTGTGGGCGACCTGATGGCAGCCCACGCCGCACGGTCCGCCGGCATCGGCGAGGCCCGTGGACACTCTGCCCACATCTACCCCAATCCGGCCGCCGACCGTCTGCACATCGAGGCTGAGGGCATGGTTCGTGCCGACATTTACGACATGGGCGGACGCCGTGTGCTGACGGCCACCGAGCGCGACATCAGTCTGCAGGGGCTGCAACCGGCAGTGTACACCTTGGTGGTCACCACGGCTGAGGGCAGAACTTCGTGCCAGATTATCAAACGATAAGCATACTCAATTAGGATAAACGGGAGGGCATCCGCATGGATGCCCTCCCGTGGTTTTGATGAGGGTGGGCAGCAGCCTTGACAGCCGATGGACTGAGCCTGCCGGAGGTCCACGCTATCCGTCTGCCACGCGCGACGGCGGGGCATGGGCCCGGAGGCAAAGGGCTGTTGCCTACTATCGGATTCGGCTGAGGATTGAGTTGTACTGGTTTTTGTTTCCGTAGAAGAAGAGCCAGAGGGTAAGGTCGTCGCTCTCGGTGTGGATGAGGTAGCCCGTCTGGCCGTGGTCGAGGGTCACTTGGGCCAGGTGGTTGTTGACGAGCGAGGAAACCACGTCAGCGATGGATGATGAGTCGAAGACTTTCTGGCCGTTGACCCATTCCTGCCTACGCCGGATGACAATACTGCTGTCGGGGAGATTGCGGCCTCGAACTGTGGAGTCCAAGACCTTCTGGCCGTTGACCCATTCCTGCCGATGGCCGAAGACGATGTTGCTGTCGGAGAGGCCACGTTCCTGCATCATGGCGCGGAGGAGGCTGTCGAAACGGCTGTCGAGGATTCCATCGGCCGTGTCGAGATGGAAATTGGCGACCATAGCCGATGAGGTTTTGACGGTGGAGTCGGGCTGGTAGGGCAGTCCAAACTCGCGCAGGAGGTCATTCCAAGCCGACCAGTCGTGCGCTTGCAGCATCACTGCGTTGACGGTGTCGCCCGCCGAGGGGTAGCCGCTCACCACGGCAACGGTAAGTCCGCTGCGGGATGCGTATTGGTGATACATTTGCTCGGCCGCGCTCTGGGCTGCCGGAAGGATTGTCTCGTGGCTGCAAGCTGTCGTAACGGACAGCAGCAACAGTGCTACTAAAATTTTCTGTCTCATGTGTTTGATTTATTATTGGGTTTAACTTGACAAGGGTTGCATCGGGCGAACAGCCGTCGTTGCAGGCATATCGGAAGCGCTGCCCTCCCACCATCACGGCTGCGACGGCGCCGGGCTGCGAACTGCGGGGAAGGAGCCAGACGGCGGGCAGGGCTATGGCTACGGCCACAGCTGCTGCCACAGCTGCCTTCCTGAATGTCGAGCCGACGCTTCTTGCTCGCACAGGGGTTGGGGCTGCTGCAGGAGGGGTGTGCCACACCACTTGGCGCAGCTCGCGGTCGAGCTGGGCTTCGGTATGGGGATAGCGGAGGGCATTCAGTCGGCGGCCATATTCTTTCAGTTGTTGATCAAAGTCTCGCATACTATTTTTGATTGTATTGTTTACGAAGTTTGCGCAAAGCACGGGAGAGTCTCATGCCTACAGCCCCGACCGAGAGGCCTGTTATCTGCGAAATCTCGGCATAGGAGTAGCCTTGGGCATGGGCGGTGACGATGGTGCGGTCCGGCTCGGGGAGCAGGTCGATAAGTTGGGCCAGCTCGAGGAAAGCCGCATCCTCGTAGGATGTTTCGGGCAGTTGCTCGGGCTGGGGGACCGGTTTGTTGGCGGTTTTGCGATAGAGCGTAATCATGGTGTTGACAGCCACGCGGTAAATCCATGTGCGCTCTGAGCTGCGGCGGTCGAAACCTGAATAGCCCTGCCAAAGGGCACAGAGCACCTCGTGGAAAGCATCCTCGGGCTGCCATGCCGGGCTGAGTTTGAAGCTACGGCACACCTGCCAGATGAGATCGCGGTGGCGGCGGACGAGTTCGATGAATTGGCGTTCGGTCGTTTCCATGGTGCTGGGCTGTCAAAAATGAGAGTTGTGTTGATGTTTCATGCCCTGTTAGACGAGACGGGAAGGCAAATCATAACATGGAGGGGGAAAAAAGAAAACGGGAAAAGTGAAGGCGATGTCTTGAAGCCTTTACTTTTCCCGTTGCCGGATAGTGGCACGATGGGCCAACCCTGCTACTGGGGAGTGATTTTCCGATAAACCAGACAGCCCCCTTCGGAGGGGTGGTCGTAGACCAGGGTGTCTGCATCCTCATGGCGGATGGCCCACACTATCATCACATCACCCATGGCAGAGCCTATCATGATGGCCGCGATGAGCATCAACAGCCAGCTGCCGACGATGATGGATATGACATACGGCACCACACCGACCAGCAGCAAGGGCATCAAAGCCCCGGTCACATAGGCGCGCTTGGTCATGGGCACGTCAATATGGCAGTAGACAGCCCCCATCATGAAGCCGAAGCGGAGGTGGCTGAAGCCGCTATGGGTGACGAGCATCCATGTGAGGCCATGGATTAGCTCATGCACGACTATGCCCACAAATAGGCTCAAGCAAAGAATCAGCATTTGGAAGGGTGCGTTCTTGAACGAGAAATCGGCATTCACCCAATGGAGCAACAGCATCCCTACGGCGGCCGCAATAGCCATCAAGCCCATCGCCCACACGTTGGCAGCCACAATGCTGATGGTGCGCTGCTCGGTTTCAAAGCCCTCGATCTGAGGAATTGGTTCGTGTTTTGCCATGTCTGGAAATCTTTTTTATCCGTAACGTAAAGGTACTTGATTTAGTATTAATAAATGTAAAAAAGGGGGCTACAGGCTATATATGAAAAAAAATTCGTATCTTTGCACCGCGAAAATTTAGTAATTAAAATATCTAACATGAAGAAAGCATTCATTATCCTTGGAGCAATGGCCCTGTGCGTCACAGCTTTTGCTCAGACCGAACAGAAAGAGGATGAGGGATACAAGTTCACGGTTGTGAAAGAACTCCCTGTCACCTCTGTTAAAAATCAGCACCGTGCCGGCACCTGCTGGTGCTATAGTGGATTGGCATTCATCGAGGCCGAGCTGCTTCGTATGAACAAAGGCACCTACGACCTCAGCGAGATGTATATCGTTGAGAACACCTACAACGACCGCGCCATGGCCGCCATCCGCACCAGTGGCGACGTCAGTTTCAGCCAGGGAGGCTCGTTCTACGATGTTATATACGGCATGCGGACTTTCGGTCTCGTACCCGAAGAGGTGATGCGTCCCGGCGTTGAATACGGCGACACCCTCTCCGACCATACTGAGCTCAGCGCTGTGACCGACGCTATGGTTGCCGCCATCGCCAAGAGCGACAAGCTCAAAAAACTGCAGACCGACAAGGACGGCCAGCTGCTGTGCATGAAGGCCATCCGTGCCGCCCACGCCGTGTATCTGGGTCAGCTGCCTGAGAAGTTCACCTATAACGGCAAGCAGTATACTCCCAAGAGCTTCTACGAGAGCCTGGGCATCAACCCCAGCGACTATGTGAGCATCACCTCCTACACTCACCATCCCTTCTACGAGCAGTTCCCCCTCGAGATTCAGGACAACTGGCGTCACGCCCAGTGCTACAACGTTCCGCTGGATGAAATGATGCAGATTTTCGACAATGCTATAGCCAACGGCTACCCCATCGCCTGGGGCAGCGACGTGAGCGAGCAGGGCTTCCGCATGGGTACCCGCAAGGGTTTCTGCGTGCTTCCCGCCACCGAGACCAAATCCATCATGGGCAGCGATATGGCCCACTGGACCGGCATGACCGCCAAGCAGATGCAGGACGAGGCCGCCAAGCACCCCACTCCCCAGCGCTGGGTGAGCCAGGAGGAGCGCCAGCTGGCCTACGACAACCGCGAGACCACCGACGACCACGGCATGCTGATTTATGGCTGCGCCAAGGATCAAATGGGCAACGAATACTACATGGTGAAAAACAGCTGGGGCGACTATGGCGAGTATCACGGCATGTTCTATGCCTCCAAGGCTTTCGTCCGCTACAAGACCATGAACATCATCGTCCACAAAGACGCCCTCCCCAAAGACATCAAAAAGAAACTGGGCATCAAATAGTTTTCCCATCCACTATTTGAATCCTATCATTGTTTCCAATGAAACACAATGGAGGGGGCTGACCAACTAATCAGCCCCTCTCCTTTTCAAAAAAGCGATTAACCCAAACAAAAAAACAGGATGAACCCCATCGGCATCACCCTCTCCGCAACCGCGCTGGCGCTGGCCCTGTGGCTGGCGTGGGTGTCTGGCAAGCCTTCGGTCAAACCCCTGCTGACTCCACAGCAGGAGAAGGCTCTGCGCGACAAATTGCCCGACAATACTATGGACGGCAACAAGACGGTGGTGTATACCGAGTTCAACCCCATGCTTGACGACCTGCTCAACGACATCCAGCAGGCCAAAGACCACATTCACCTCCAATTCTTCAAATTCGAGACCGATTACGTGTGCCAGCGCATCGGCAACGCCCTCATCGAAAAAGCCTCCCAAGGAGTCGAGGTACGCCTGCTCTACGACTACCTCATCAACCACAAAAGCAGGTGGTACTACCAGAGTCTCGCTGAACACGGCGTACACGTTGTGGGATTCGGCCCCGTGAACTTCCCGTTTCTACGCAAGCAGGACAACTACCGCAACCACCGCAAGGTAGTAGTCATCGACGGCCGCGTAGGCTATCTGGGCGGCATGAACATAGCCCGGCGCTATCTGGAAGGTCTCGAATGGGGGCCTTGGTGCGACACCCAAATGCGCATAGAGGGGCCCGCAGCAGCACAACTGCAGCACGCCTTCCTGGCCGACTGGTGCCACGCATCCGGCCAACTGCTTGCCAGCACCCGCTATTTCCCCCGGCTTCAACCCGCCGGGCCATGCCCTGTCGAAGTGCTCACCTCAGGCCCCATCGGCAATGGACCCGCAATCATGCGCCGCACAGTGGAGCTGCTCGACCAAAGCCGACAATACATCTATTTCGAGTCGCCCTACTTCATACCCACCTCCGAGGTAATGGACGCCCTCTGCCGGGCTGCCCGCCGCGGAGTGGATGTCCGACTGCTCATCCCCGCGCGGGGCGACCGCGGAATCCTTGAACTCCCGGCATCCTTCTCCTACTTTGCGCAGGCACTCGGCGCGGGAGTCAAGATAAGACTCTTCGACCAAGGCTACCTGCATTCCAAGAACATCGTCACCGACGATGCCGTAGCCCACATCGGCTCCACCAACATCGACATTCGCAGCTACCAGCTCGACCTCGAAATTGGGGCTTACATCCGCAACCGCGATTTTGCCCTCCAAATCAAACAACTCTTCCTCGACCACTACGCCCAATCCCTTGCCGTCGATCCGGCAGAGTGGCCACATCGCCCGTTACACCGCAAAATCTTCGAACAAACAGCACGGCTCGTGTCGTCACAACTTTAAACACATTATCCTTCTAAACCCTGCAATCAATGAATCAAGCTCAACGCATCCAAACATCCTTTATCAACGCCGCCGAAAAGAAAGCCCTCGTATGGCTTGCCAAACGCCAGCCCCGCTGGGTGACATCCGACATGCTCACCGCCGTGGGCACCCTCGGCTCACTAATTGTGGCCATCGGCTTCGTACTCTCCAACTACAGCATCCAGTGGCTCTGGCTCAGTTCCTTCGGTCTGCTCGTCAACTGGTACGGCGACTCGCTCGACGGCACCCTGGCCCGCGTCCACAACTGCCAGCGCCCCATCTATGGCTATTATCTCGACCACACCGTCGACTGCATCAACGAAGGCCTCATGTTCATCGGTGCCGGCCTCTCGCCCTTCCTGCACCTCGACTTTGCCCTCCTGGCCTTCGCCATCTACCTTGTCCTCACCATCAACGTCAGCATCAACGCCCACCTCAAAGGCGAGTTCCGACTCACCTACATCAAACTGGGTCCCACCGAGTTCCGCCTCCTCATCGTGCTGGCCAACACACTCCTCATCGCCATTCCCGCCCTCCCGGCCATCAGCAACACCCACACACTCCTCGGCCACGCCGTCACCATGCGCATCCTCGACTACGTCGCCATAGTCATCATAGCCCTCATGTCCCTCATCTACCTGGCCACCACCATCTCCGATGCCCGCAAATACGCAGCCATCGACCCCAAGAAACCCCGCCAGCAATGACCCCTCAGCATAAGGCCTCCCTCCGGCGGTTCATAGGCTTCTCCCTCTGCAACACCCCCGGCACCCTCATCGAGCTGCTCACCGTCTGGCTTCTCTCCCAATACCTCTTCACCTCCTATGCGGGACAATACATCCTTGCGCCCGTCATCGCCTTCGAATGTGCCGTAATCACCAACTTCACCCTCTTTTCGCGCATCGTGTGGCGCGACCGCATCAGCGGCATGCGCACCCGTGCCCGCCTCATCCGCATGCTGGCTTTCAACCTGTCGGCCTCCGGCATCTACCTGCTCCGCATCGGGCTCATCCAAGTCATGGGCATCCTGTGGCATCCACCCGTGGTGCTCTGCGACCTTGCCTCCATGCTCTTCTCCGGTCTCATCAACTTCGCCATCAACGACCGCGTCATCTTTGCCGGCCGGCGCAAACACCGCCTTCTGGTCAGCACACTCATCACCCTTGCCTACCCCTGGATACACCTCCGCATCAAAGGGCGCGAAAACATCCCCTCAGCCGACAGCCAGCGTCCCGTAGTCTACGTCTGCAACCACGGCTTCATCTCCGGCCCAGTCATGGCCGCCGTCAACCTTCCCGACACCTTCCGCCCATGGGTCGACAGCCGCATGCTCGACCGCGATGAATGCTACCGCAACCTCTACGACACCTTTGGCCGCTCGCTGCACCTCAGCAGCCGCCTGCGCCACCACCTTATTGGCCGCCTGCGCGACATCGTCATCGCCGTCCTGCGCGACTACAACCCAATCCCCGTCATCAAAGACGGCTCCCGCCAAATCATGGACACCCTCAAAGTCAGTGCCGACACCCTTGCCTCCGGCTGCAACCTGCTCATTTTCCCCGAGCATTCGCGCCAGTCCTACCACGGCGACATAGCCTCCGAGCGCAGCAAAGCCGACAACGAACTGCGCACCTTCTACAGCGGCTTCGCCCATCTGGGCCACCTCTACTACCAGCGCACCGGCCAAGACCTCCGCTTCATACCCCTCTACATCGACCGCAAACACCGCACCATGTACGTCTCGCCCGGCATCACATACCACCACACCGGCTCGCCGCGCGACGACCGCCAACAACTGGCCGACACCCTTTTCCTGACCCTCTCCCGCATGTCATCCCAAAGCGACGCCCCCACACTCCAAGCCACCTCCTGACCGCCAAAAACCTCTAATCCCCATAATATTGTTCCCATCAAACACCATCACCCATCCATGACAAAACACACCGCAACCTTCATCCTATGCCTGGCAGTCCTGCTGCCCTCCATGGCATGCACCAACCTCATAGTCGGCAAGCGGGCCTCTGCCGACGGGAGCGTCATGTGCACCTACAATTGCGACGGCTTCGGCTTTGCTGGCTCCCTGTTCTACAGCCCCGCCGGCCGTCACAACCCCGGCGAGCAGATAGCCATCCACGGCTGGGGCCCCTCCCATCCCGGCCAGTTCGTCCGGCAGGCAGACTACACCTACAACGTCGTCGGCCTCATGAACGAACACCAAGTCACCATCGTCGAGACCACCTTCGACGGCCGCCTCGAACTGGTCAACCGCGACGGCCTTCTCGACTACTTCAGCCTCATGCGCCTTGCCCTCCAGCGCTCCGCCACCGCCCGCCAGGCCATCAGCTGCATGGCCGGCCTCGTCGAGCAATACGGCTACAACAGCAGCGGCGAGACCATCACCATCTGCGACCCCGACGAAGCCTGGATCATGGAAATCATCGGCAAAGGCCCCGAGCGCAAAGGAGCCGTGTGGGTAGCCCTCCGCGTCCCCGACTCCTGCATCTGCGCCCACGCCAACCTCAGCCGCATCCGCCAGTTCCCCCTCCAGCGGCGGCGCTCCTTCCGCAGCATCAGCAGCCAAAACCTCAAACACATCGACCGCCCCGAAGTAGAATGCGTCTATGCCCACGACGTCATCACCCTGGCCCGCGAACTGGGCTACTACACCGGCCCCGACAGCGCCTTTTCCTTCCGCGATGCCTACTGCCCCATCGACTTCGAAAACGTCCGCTACGCCGACGCCCGTGTGTGGAGCTTCTTCCGCCACCACAGCGCCCCCGCCGCGATGGACAAATACCTGCCCTACATCAACGGCCACTTTGACCAGTGCGACCACCTGCCCCTCTGGATCAAGCCCGACCGTCCCCTCACCCTCCGCGACCTCCAGGCCGACATGCGCGACCACTTCGAAGGCACCCCCCTCGACATGACTGCCGACCTCACCGCCGGCCCCTGGGGCATGCCCATACGGCCACTGCCCATGCAGTTCAAAGCCTCCGACAGCACCCCCTACTTCCGCGAACGCCCCATAGCCACCCAGCAAAGCGGCTTCACCATGACCTGCCAGATGCGCTCATGGCTGCCCGACGACGTGGGCGGCGTCACCTGGTTCAACTGCGACGATGCCGACATGGTGGCCTACGTGCCCCTCTACTGCTGCATCACCCAAGTGCCCGACCCCTTCCGCCCCGAAAACAACCCCCGCAACGAATTCTCCTTCCAGTCCGCCTTCTGGATGAACAACTGGGTGGCCAACATGGTCTACCCCCGCTACAGCATGATGATTGGCGACCTGCGCCTTGCCCAGCGCGAGCTTGAAGACTACTACCACGCCGACCAGGACAGCGTCCTTGCCGCCCTCCAAGGCCTGACCCCCGACGACCGCCGCGCCTACCTCAACCGCAAAAGCATCGCCTACGCCTCACGCATGATGGACCGCTGGGACAGGCTGGCCCGCCACCTCATCGTCAAATACAACGACCAAGTGGTGCGACGGGAGGACTCGACAGGCCATTTCCAACGCTGGGGCTACGACACTCCCGGCTACAACCAGCAATTCATCAATGCCATCGGCCCCGCCACCGGCAGCCGCTACCGCCTCGAAACAATCATCCAGCGCCGCGAGCGCTGACTTCCACAAATTGGAAGAACGGGCGAACAGACTATTCGCGCCCGGCACATTCCGGCACCCGCCGCCGGCATCGCCGCGCCGCCAGACTGATATTTATTTTCTGCTTGTTTTCTATTTACTTTCTTGATTGTTTCTCCGCAACAAAACAAGTGGTGGAAATGAATAAGTGAATGGATGGAAAAAGAGAGGAGAATGAACCATTCACAAATCAACCTGTCCCGTACCCTCCGGCTGGGAAGGCACGGGACAGGAGGGCGTCGGTGTGCGCCTTAACGGCCTTGGGCCCAGTCGCGGTAGCGGGACCAGACGTGCAGCCAGATGCGGGCGATGGAGTCGACGGCATCGCAGAGGATGGCGCGGCTGTAGTCCTCCAGCTGGGCGTAGGCAGCGGAGGCTTTGTAGGCGGCGGCGGTGGTGTGCTCGTCGAGGTCGGCAGGCAGGAGGCGGTAGGCCATGAGGTAGGAGTATTCGGATATGGCGCTCATGTAGTCCCACGTGTTTTTGTTGCCGGTGCCGTAGGCGTAGAGGAACTCGCGGCTGACTATGTCGTCCTCGACGGCTTGGACGAGGGGTGTGGGTTTGGCCTTCAGCGGGTAGCCGGCTGGGTCGTAGAAAAAGCGGTTGTTGGGGATGTCGATGTCGTATGACTTGCGCACCTGCTTATCCCAGTCGGACTCGATGAGGCCGTGGAGGTTGGCGCCGGAGGAGAAGGAGCGGCAGTCGCAGTGCAGCGGCATGTGGCAGTCGGCAATGTAGTGGCTGAGGATGAAGAAGCGCATGGCGATGTGATTGTTGGTGGTGGTGATGGGGCAGCCACGCTCTTCGATGCGGAGCATCTTGAAGTTGTCGACAATGCTGTGGGAGATGGACTCGCAGCGGTCGGCGCAGTTGCCGCTTTCGATGATGAATGGCTTCTTGTAGAGCGGCGATTTCTGCCCCAGGGCATAGAGCTGCATGGTCTTGGGCAGTTTCTTGAATTTTTGCTCGGCCGAGCCCTCGGCGGGGCGGTACTTGATGATGTGGCTGGTGGACATGTCTTTGAACACCTCGTCGGGATACCACGCGCCCTCGATGACGAAGTCGCGGTAGTCGTGGAACCACTTTACGAGGGTTTTGGCGTCGTCCTTGTTCTCGTCGGGGATGTCGGCATACTGGAGTCGTTTGATGGCCATGAAGGCCAGCCAGGCATGGGTGTACTTTTTCATGGTGTTTGGGTTTTAGGTTTTCTTATTTTGGACAGGGGGTTATATGTTCCCTATGGGGTTTTCGGCTTTTGGGGGTTCTGCTGGGGGGTCAGGTTGTTGATTTGGTCGCGGAGTTGGGAGAGGAAGTCGGCGGGTGCGCCGTCGGCGGCGAAGAGTTGATGGGCGGCTTCGAGGTGGGGCAGGGCTTTAGAGGGGTCGGTGTAGACATACAGGCCCAGCATCAGGTGCATCAGGCCTCGCTCGTAGTCGGTCTCGGCGGTGGGTATGCCTTTGGTGAGGAAGTCCTCTATCCGACTCGGGTTATCGCTGTCGGTAAAGATGTTGGTGAGATGGATGGCATCGTTCATTGTTTGGTCGCCGTTGAAGGCGGCCTGCCAGCAGGTGTCGATGAGGGCAGAGGGACAGGGAAGCTTTTCTTCTACCAGGAGGGTGAGGAGGTTGGCGGCATTGCCGAAGTCGAAGGGTGTGAGGCGGTGGGCAGCCTGGAGATAGTGGAGGGCGCTGTCGGTCTGCCGGAGGTGGTCGGAATAGATGATGCCGAGGGCGCGTGCGGCATCGGCTTTGAGCAGGTGGTCGGTGTAGCCGTGGTAGGCACGGCGGAAGTGGATGATGGCCTCGGCGGTTTTTTCGTCGCCGTAGGCATTCACGCCGAGGTTGTAGTGGGCGTGCCAGTGGGTGTCGCAGATGGCGAGGGTGCGGAGGTAGTAGGCGGTGGCGCTGTCATCCTGGTCGAGGGTGTTGTAGCGCAGACCCACCTGGTAGGAGGCATCGGCACAATGGCAGTCGGGCTTGGCGGCACGGCGAAGGAGGAGGAAGACCGTGGTGTCGACATAGATGTCCCAAAGCTGCATGTCGTAGTCGTCGAGCAGGGCTTGGTAATAGCGGGCATAGCCGCAGAGCAAGGCACAGTCGGCGGGGTGACGGTCGATAAGCCGCCGGAGAAGGCTGTCGGCCATGAAAGGTGTCATCTGGCCGGTGGTGAAATTGGCGCGGATGCTGTCGAGACTTTCGCCAGGTTTCAAGTCCTGTAGCGAGAAGACCATGTGGTTGATGCTCTGGACGAAATAGTCCAGCACGATTTCTTCCTTCTTCAGGAGGATGGCCGGGATGTCGTTGGTGGGGTCGTAACTGTCCAGCAGACTGAATGCGGTGGCATACTGGCGCTGCGAAATGAGGCGGTCGGCATCGCGAAGCACCGAGACTTCGGTTTGCGACTGCGATCTGGCCATGAGGCAAAAGATAGCAGCGATGAAGATAAGACTCTTTTTCATGACAAGAGGGGTGCAATATTTTGCTGCAAAGATACAAAAGTTTATTGAAAAAAAAGAAAAAATGCGATAAAAGAGGTATTTTTTTGCAAGATGCGGCATCCAGTCTTAAAAAAATTAGTATCTTTGCAACCGTGAACAACTTATTCTATAAATGGTTAAAACTATGAAAATACGTTTCTTTATCTGTTTTTGCCTCTTGACATTGATGGCTGTGCCGACACGTGGCGCTGAGCAGCTCTCGCTGAAAAGCCCTGATGGAAAGTTGGAGATGACTTTCTATTTGGAGAATGGTATGCCTTTTTATTCCCTTGCCCGCGAGGGGAAGGCGGTGGTGGGGAAGTCGCGCATGGGCTTCACGCTCGAATGGCGCGACGATTTGACGCACTGTTTTGTGCTGCGCGATTCGGAACGCCGCACTTTCGATGAGGTGTGGCAGCCCGTGTGGGGCGAGGAGGCCCACATCCGCAATCACTACAACGAACTGGTGGTGCGGTTAGAGCAGCCTGCCGGAACGGTGAAGAGCATGGACAACTCCACCAAGAGCCGCCCCACGTTGATGGACATACGGTTCCGCCTGTATGACGACGGGCTGGGATTCCGATATGAGTTCCCCCTGCAGTCGAAGCAAGTGGTGGACGGCAAGCGTGTGGACAATGCG
>OCTW011192392.1_pt1 | contig 16541 bp, 12 predicted proteins | sample 1539671 | NCBI WGS metagenome assembly OCTW01 (sample SAMN02144230, study PRJEB22623) | gut metagenome | biome: sheep rumen | host: Ovis aries | place: New Zealand
AATTCTTTGAAGAAAGCAAAGGAGGCCAAACATGAGTAACGAAGCAAATCTCACACAAGAACTCGAGCTTATCCATGACCTCATTGCCAAAAAGAAAGCGTTAGACTTCTCTAGCGCGACCCTTAAGGACCTCGAGCAAGACCTTCTTGCCCACCGAGAAATCCTCTCTCATTTCGTCGTTTGCCGTCATGACCTGAAAGCGGTGAAAGAAGAAGTACTCTTCTGCAAAGCCGATTATTCTGTTCTCTTGCAAGAGGCGAAAAAACGTAAAAGGGCTGCAAAACTAGGCTTAAAAGAAGCTCCCTCTATCGCAGATGATACCTTCTCCAAGGCCTTAGAAGAGTATCGCGAGGATTATTCCAATGCGAAATTCTCCAAAGATATGTTCGGCGTCACCTTCGATGAATCGTTGGTTCAATCCAACACCATCCTCTCGGTCCGTCACCTGAAGCAATTCTTCGGAACCGGAGAAAACAAGACCAAAGCCGTCCATGATGTCTCCTTCGATATCAAAGAAGGCGAATGCTTCGGCTTGGTTGGTGAATCTGGCTGTGGCAAAACCACGACCGGACGTACTGTCATCGGTTTATATGAACCCACCAGCGGCGCGATCTATTACAAAGGATTCCGTATTGCTGCTGGGGATCGTTGGAACCGTAAGGAAATCAAGTGGAGCAGAATCCACGCCAGAGAGAAAATCCGTGATCTCACCGAGCAATATCGTTCGGATGTTTCTGATACCTCTTCTCCAGAAGAACTCGAGAAACTCAAAAACGATTATGAAGCGGCGGTGAAAAAGATTCAGGACGATCTTGCCACGCTCATCGATGAGCAACGCGCCATCATCAAGAAGATCGCTTATGATAACAAGCATTCATCCAGAAGGCTCCGCAACGAGATTCAGATGATCTTCCAAGACCCAATCGACTCTCTTGACCCTCGTATGACGGTCGAAGACATTATCACCGAAGGTCTTCGCATCCAAGGCTCTTATAACCATGAAGAGAACCGGAAAGCGGTGGAAGAATCCTTGAAAAAGGTCGGTTTGATTCCTGAATACGCTTCCCGTTATCCACACGAATTCTCGGGTGGTCAACGTCAACGTATCGGCATTGCCCGTGCGATGGTCATGAAACCAAAGCTCTTGATCTGCGATGAGCCGATTTCGGCGTTGGATGTTTCTATCCGCGCGCAGGTCTTGAATCTTCTGAACAAGTTGAAACAAGAAATGGGCTTGACCATGATCTTCATCGCCCATGACCTTTCCGTCGTTAAGTATTTCTGCGATAGAATCGCGGTTATGTACTTCGGCAATATGGTTGAGCTTGCAACTTCTGATGAGCTTTTCGCCCATCCGCTTCATCCTTATACCAAAGCGCTTCTTTCCGCGATTCCAAAGCCGGACCCACTGTCTGAGAAGAAGCGTATCCGTACTGTCTATAATCCTGCGGTAGTCCATGATTATACGCATGAAAAGCCGTCATTCCGCGAGATTCTTCCTGGCCACTTCGTCCTTTGCAACAGCAAAGAAGAAGAGGAATACAAGAAAGAAATCGCTGCTCTTGACGAAAAGAAAGGAGGCGAATGATCATGCAAGAAAAAACGCGCATTAAGACCAAACGTCTCTCCATCATCTTCTTATCGGTGATGATCTTCCTCGTCTTGATGTTCTTCTTGAACCAGATGTTGGCTCACCTCGATCCTGCAAAATACAACTACATGATCGAGCGTTTGACTTCTGATATCCCAGTGGATGCTTATCTGCACACCACTGAGAATATCATCTCGCTAGTTTGGATGAGCTTGCTTGTTGTCTATCTCATCGTGTTCTTGGTGTTCGTCATTGTCAGCAAGAACTCCATGCACTTGGTGCTGTTATTGATTGGCAACTGCTTGTTTGCAGGTTACACGCTTACCCGTGTGATCTTCTGTTTCAATGCCGGTTCAACCTCTATCATCGTCGGTATCTTCTACCTGATTGCCTTCTTAGCCGATCTAGTGATGTTCTATGGCATCTTAAGACGTAGCTTAGATGGTGATGCGTTGCGATTCTATTATGTTGCGGCGATCATCTGCTTCGCTGCCTACTTCTTCGCTTCCGCGACCAAGTCAAGCTACTCCTTGCTCAACGCCTTTGGACATATGGCCACCATCATCGATAACCAAGAGACGATGGCGAGCCACACCGTGCTTGATGTCGTGTTCTGGGGAGGTTACGCGACGACGAGGTTATTTGCTCTTACCTTCGCGTTCATTCTCTTCGGAAATATGAATTTTACCTTCCGTCCAGAAGCGGTGCTTGAGGAAGAGCAAAAACCTGTTGAAACTCAAAATTAATCGGGATTTGCGGGGTTTCAGCAAAAAAACAAAAAGAAGCAGGCGATCTGCTTCTTTTCCATTCTCCATGGATTTCAGTTGGTTGGAGTGCCGTTGATACTGACACAATAGGTGCCGGAAGCGAATTCGAGAGTGGACCCGTTATAGTTGAATGGAAGGCCGTAGATAATAATTTCATCGCCTACTTCCAGAGCATCTTCGTCACCGAAATTGGTGTCTAATGTCGCGCCATAGAATTTGGCTAAATAGTAAATCATGATCTCTTCGGTCCCTTCGCCGTCGTTGATGTAAACGGCGTTCAGCGAGCCGTCTCTTGTACTTCTTGAAGCGGCTTTACGGCTGACGGTACCTTTGCAAAAGACCTCAATCGCGTCGGTGTCGCCAACTCTTGCGCCGACGTGCTTTTGGGCCTCTAACAAAGCATCCGCGACCGTGTAAGGATCTTCCAACGTCCCAGCATGCTGGATCGTCGGAATAGAAGCGGTGGTTTCTTCGCTTGATTGCTCCGAAGTCTGCCCTTGCTCGGCGGTTTGAGTCACACCGTTGATGGTGACGCAATACGCGCCATAAGAGAACTCGAAGGTTGTGCCGTTATAGTAGAATGGGCGGCCAACGAATAGTATCTCATCGCCAACCTGCAAATCGGATGCGTCTTTGAAGTTGTTCTCTTTCGTCGCGCCTTCAAAACGAGAGATGTAATAGATGAGGATTTCATTATCTTCGCCTTCGTCTTTGACGTAGATGGAGCCGATGTCGCCGCTATTGCCTAGTGGCTTGCTGCTCGCTCTGGAGACGGTGGCGCGGCAATAGACATTCGGAGCGCCCGCATCGACGGCGTTCGCGCCGATATGGCTCTTGGCCTCAATCAAAGCGTCTGCAACGGTATATGGATCATCATAGGTGCCCGCATGCTGAACGGATGGGCCGCTTTCTGAGGATTGCTGCTGCTCGGATGAGGATTGCTGCTGCTCAGATGAGGACTGCTCTTCGATCGGAGTCGAGCTTTCTTGCTGTCCGCTTGGGCCTTGCTCAACCCCATTGATGGTGACGCAGTAGGCGCCGGAAGCGAATTCGAGGATGGATTCGTTGTAGTAGAACGGACGTCCCACGAAGAGAATCACGTCGCCATACGCCAGATCGGTTGGGCTTTGGAAGTTATCTTCCAAGGTCGCGCCTTGGTATCTGGAGATGTAATAAATCTGAATTTCGTCCAAGCCATCGAGATCTCGGACATAGACGGAACCGATATCTCCGTTTCTACCAAGCGTTTTCGTGCTCTCTCTGGAGACAACGCCGCGGCAATAGACAGTCGGTGCTTCCGCTTCATCGGCGTTTCCGCCGATGTGGTCTCTAGCGGCGATCAATGCGTCCTTGACGGTGTAGGGGTCATCATACGTGCCAGCGTGCTGAATGGATGGCACATCTCCTTGCGAGCTATCCTCGATAGGAGATTCTTCGACGCCGAGGATGGTGACTTTGTTGCCGACGATGGAGATGATCGCCAACGAATTGATGGCGACGGAATTCATGTCGATGGTATCGTTCCAGCGGATATCGTAGGCGTCATTGAAGAAGGAGAGGCCGTAGCTATAGCCTTGCGGAAGCGGGAAATCAATCGTGCTTGCACCCTCAAGAAGAAGGAAGCTAAGGGATTCACCGTCAATCTGGTAATTGGTGATTCTTCCGAAGACGAAGGCATCATTTTGGCCTAAAAGATTGTAGTTCTGCACAGATATTGGATTATCGAATGCCTCGCCGGCGAATGGGATGCCGTTTTTGGTGACGGCCATCGTGTTATCGTTGAGGATCGGAATGGCGCTATAAGAATCCAACACTCCGTAGACAACGATCTCCGTGCCGATGGGCAGCTCGCTCGCATCTTGGAACCCGAAGATAGAATCGTCGTCAAATTTATGGAGGCAATTGATCTTCAGGCTATAGGCGGCGTTATCGCCATCGACGAGAGTGATGCCGTAGAAATGGTTGCCGGAGATAAATGGGGCAGTGGCATCGCTGACTTTGCCTTTGATGAAGTAAGTGCCGCCTTGCTGATAAGCCTGCATGGTGTAGGCCTCGGCGACGGAGAATGGGGATTCTAGTGTGCCGGCGTGGGTGATATCGACGGGATTGAGGACTCCGCCTTCGTTGAATCTGCCCGCTTTGGCGTATTCGGCTAGCAAATCACGGGCGAAGTAGCCGTGTTCGTCATAGGATCCGACTTTAATCGGATCATATCCCGTCTTGACCATCCAGTCATAGGTGTAGGTATCCATGACGACATAGTAAAGGTCGGAATCATTCGCTAAAGATGGAGTGTCTTTTAATGCATATCCGCCTAGGGTATAGGCCATGAAGTAATTGGTGTTCGTCGTCTGGAAGTAGACTACTTTCAGCGCATATCCGGAGATGCGGGCCAATAGGATGTCATTATCGAATGGGAATAAGGTATATAGCATCGCGTAATTGACGCTTCCGACGGGCAATTCGCCAGTGCCACGGACGGAGATGTATCCGCCAGCCAGGACCATCTCGCCCGCCAAATCGGTCCATTTCTTCTGCGCGGCTTCCAAATAGAGGTCGGCGCAGAGTTGACGGAGCTCATTGCGCCATCTTGCGCGAGAGTTGTAGCCAAGCGACTTATAGTATTCGGAGAAATCGTATTTGTTGATGATGGAAAGCGTCGCCGGGTCTTCATCCAGGAGATAGACCGAGCGGTCATTCATGCTATAGACGTCGGCCCCATCGATGAAGGTGATTTCATAGCTATCGTTTTTGGTATCGAGCTCGACGCTGAAATGATTGATGTTGAGACGGTTGTCGGCTTCGCATTGGAAGTGATGAACGCCGCCATTATCGACATAATGGGTTTGGACATGCTTATGCCCTTCTAAAACGACATCGACATAGCCTTCGGAGCTCAATTCAACGTTGTAATAGGTATCGTTATGAAGGGTATCGCCATGGATGGAGAAGACGATGAAATCACATCCTTCTTCTTGGCGGAGCCTCGTAGATTCGGCTTTCACGAGATCCGAGAGATCATGGCCTCCATAAGAACTATCGAGGAGGAATTCAACATCCATGACCTGAGAGTAGGAGATGGAGCCATAACAATCGCCGATGGCGCCGATGATGCCGATTTTGGCACCGCCGCGCTCAACTACGGCCGATGGCTTGACGTAATCAGGGCGCTGACGTGTGTTACGATCGATGATATTGATGCCAAGGATCGGGACATTGTAGTTTTCCATGTTGTCCTTGATGCACTGGGTGCCCCAGTCGAATTCATGATTCCCGATCGTCATGGCGGCGAAATTCAAGGATTCCATCCACTCTGTCATCAAAGCGCCGCGGGTGGAATTGCTCTCCAAAGAACCTTGCCACATATCACCCGAGGAGATGAAAATGCTGTTTTTATCGGCACTCTTCTGCTTCAAGAACGCCGCGGTTTTTGCGATGCCTGCGCCTAAATCGGTATCCAAGACATTGCCATGCCAGTCATTCATCGTGTAGAAATCAAGCTCGACGGTGGTGGCTTGGTCGTCTTTGACCGTGACGGTGTAAGAAGCGTTCTTGGTGACGTTTTCATAAGTATAGGCGATGTTGATCGTCTTTTTGCCTGCCGTTTCGGAATCGAAACCGGTGAAGACAAGATCCTTGTTATCGACCACGCTTCCTCTTCCGGTGCTCCAAGAAGCGCGGACCTCAAGCCCCGTGGTATCCAACGACTCATGGAGCATATAGGTGAGCTTCTCGGCCGGCTTGCTAATTTCAATCCTGGTCAAGACGCGGTTTACGGCCTGGGAGGTCGTGGAGGTTCCTCCTGCGGTACCGCCACAGGAAACAAGAACTAGCCCGAATATGCCGAGAGAGAAGATAAGCGACAGATGTTTGCGATTTCTCATAATAACGTTCCTAAATATTTATGAAATTTATATACCATAATTGAGACTGCAAAGAAAGTGAACGAAGGGGTAAGAGATTCGAAATTGCAAAAAACACTGCAAAACCTCTACAAATATTGGCCATCACGTCCCATTTGGCCCCTCTTTTGATTGTTTTTTGAAATGGTGAAATTCTTGAAATAATGCTTGCAAATAGGATTGAATTTCCCCATAATTTACGGGCGCGACAAAGCGGGATGGACCATTGGTCTAGCGGTTATGATGCATCCCTGTCACGGATGAGATAGGAGTTCGACTCTCCTATGGTCCGCCAATCGCGCTGGCCCGGTAGCTCAGATGGTAGCAGCAATGGACTGAAAATCCATGTGTCGCCGGTTCGATCCCGGCCTGGGCCACCAGCAAAACGAACAATCCCTGATGCAATTGCGTTGGGGATTTTTGCTTATGAAGTAGGTGGGCATCAAACCAAATCTCTTGTCTTGGTCTACATATTGCTATGCCGTTTTTGTTTCAACTGTATTATATAAGCAAGGTTACCACGGAAATCAGATACGCGAACGAAAACGACATTGACCGCTTACTGGCTCTTTTATCCCAAATATTGGAAATCCATGCCAGGTTAAGACCAGATTTATTCGCTTCTGGCACGACAAAATACACAAAAGAATCCTTGGAATTAATGCTGAAAGACAAGGATAAGCCAATATTTGTTGCTATACAGGATGACGTTGTCGTCGGTTATGCGATGTGCCAGATTAGAATGCCTACCAGCAATATGATTCCTAAGAGAATCTTCCATTTAGATGATTTATGCGTGGATGAGAAATACCGTCATCAAGGAATCGGAGAAGCGTTGTACCGCAAAGTAGTGGAAGAAGCGAAAAACACTGGTTGCTATGAAATCACCTTAAACGCGTGGCCGGGGAACGTTGCTGCAATGAAGTTTTATGAGAAGATGGGGCTGAAAACAAGGTCCATCGTCTTAGAACATATCCTTTCATAGAGGCTCTACTAGTGATTCATATTTGGCAATTCCTCCGAATCATAGAAAACCACATCTCTTAATAAAATTAATTGACTTTACCCATTTTTTGACACAGTGACTTTTGCTTTAAGCAAAAGTTTCGATTTTGAGCCGCTTTTTGTATCGGAAAAGGGCCTTTTGGTAGAATCGACTGGAATCATCGCCAGATTCACCCAGCCGTTCGGCCAAAGGAGGCCCTCGATGTCGTATTTTAGCAATGCCGCCCGCGATTTGAAACGCGCGCTTTCCGAGTTCCTGGAAACCCACATGTTCCGAGGGCTTTCGGTGCCGGAAAGGAAGTTCGTCGCCGACGCGTGCTATGGTCTGCTCAAGTCGGGATCCCCCTTGCTTTCGGAGCAGGCCAGGGCCTTGTGCGAAGGCACGAAGCTGCTTTACGCCGAGAAGCGGCTGAGCAGGAACTACTTGGGCTTCGACCTCTCGCCATTGGCCTCGAACGTGGCCCTGTTTTCCATAAGGGAACTCATGGACTTCCCGTATCAGTTGGACATAGACGAAAGCGACGTGATCAAGCCGTACGGATTCGCCTTCGAGGAATTGGGATTTGTCCACGACGGCTCCAAGGAAGGCCGCCCAAGGGAGAAGGGATACCACGTCACCGGAGTCGTCGGATATTGCCGCAACGGGACCGTCGCGCCGATATCGCTGACGCTGTATTCGACGTCGCAGGAGGGCTACGAGTCGCTTTCACGCGAGACGGAGAAAGCGATATCGAAGGCGTTCGAGCACATGCCCGACAAAGGCCTCTGCACATGCACCTTCGACCGCGGCTACGATTCCAGCGAATACCCGAATTGGCTCGATATGTTCGGGGCTTTCTGGGTGATAAGGTGCAGATCCGAGAGGAAATGGGACGTCGACGGAAAGGCGCAGACGGCCGTCGAATGGGCATGCTCGAGGAAGGGGTTCTACTCGTTCAAGTTCGTCGACAAGGAAGGGAGGAAGGTCAACGTGAAGGCGACCTCCGCGAAGGCGTCCCACAAGGATGTTTTGAGGGGCGATCCCGTATGGCTCGTCGCCGAGTATTTCCCGGGCGAATCGCTCCCGAGGGTCTACATGACCAACATGGACTGTTCTAAGAAGGAAGGCGTCAAGAGGGCCCTTCGGGCGTATAGGAGGCGCTGGCCCATCGAGGAGTTCTTCCGCTTCGTGAAGCAGGAATTCGGGTTGGAACGCTTCGAGATAAGGTCGCTCAAGGCCATCAACAATTTCTTCCTGATCGTGCAGGCGTGCTGCTGCTTCATAGGCAAGGTCATCGCCGAAAAGGGCCGCCTCTACGAGACCTGCATGTCCTTTTGGGAGGGTTTCGGCGACGACCTTGACGGCCGCACGGATTCGGAGAGGTATGGGAAATCCGAGCTACGGCTCTACAGGGTCAAGCGCGGAATCCAGCTGATCCTTGGGCATACGGGGGGGACGCCCGGAAATCCGGAAAAGGGTCAGAAGCCACAAGCCGAATCAACTGTATTTATTCTGAATAACCTTTGGTTATTTCAGACGGCCAAAATGGCAAAATGGGTAAAGTCAATAATAAAATTAAGATTCAAAATTTCATTGATGTGGCTATAATCACTAGATATGTGGACATTCTTTATTGCGTTAGCCCTCCTTATCGGCGGGTATCTAGTCTATTCTAGATTCTCTGAGAAAATCTTCGCCGCCGACGGGAGAAAAACCCCTGCCATCGATCATCCTGACGGCGTTGATATTCATCCTCTTCCAAAGTGGAAGAACTTTTTGATTGAGTTGCTTAACATCGCTGGCACCGGTCCGATCTTCGGCGCGATTTCTGGCGCCTTATTCGGCCCAATCGTCTTCGTTTGGATTGTGTTGGGCTGCATTTTAGGCGGCGCGGTCCACGATTATTTCACCGGCATGATCTCTTCCCGCAATAACGGGGATTCGTTAGCTCAGCTCTCTGGGAAATACGGCGGCAAAGTCGTCATGGTTTTCCTTCGTATTTTCTCTTGCGTCCTCTTGATTCTTGTCACTGCTGTATTCGTCGTTTCCCCTGCGGATTTATTGGAAACGCTGACATCTGGCAATGTGAAAGCCTGGATTTGGATGATTGTCATTCTGGCTTATTATCTATTAAGCGCGATCGTTCCAATCGATAAAATCATCGGCAAAGCCTATCCGGTTTTCGGCGTCATCCTGGTGGCGATGGCGTTGGCCGTCATCGGGGCTATCATCTTCCAGCAAGGAAAATACCCGATGATCGAATTAATCGGCAATTTGAGAGACTTTTCTGCCGCTAACGGAGGACTTCCATGGTGGCCATTTATGTTCACGACCGTCGCTTGCGGCGCGGTCAGTGGCTTCCATGCGACCCAATCCCCAGTCATCGCCAAAACCATCAAAAGCGAAAAAGAAGGCCGTCAGGTTTTCTATGGCGCGATGGTCGCTGAAGGCATCATCGCTTTGATTTGGGCGGCTGCCGCGATGGCGTTCTTCCGGGTTGATACTGCCGAAGGCTTTGCGACTTTAAAAGGCCTTGGTGGTGGCAACTCTGAAACAGTCATGAAAATCTCGGAAACGATCCTTGGCCCAGTTGGCACGGTTTTAGCGGTCGTCGGCGTTATCATCTGCCCGATCACCAGCGGTGATACCGCGCTACGAAGTTGCCGTTTGATCATCGCCGATGCCTTCCGCGTCGATCAAAAGAAGCTGAAGAACCGTCTTCTCATCACCTTGCCATTATTCGCCATCATCATCGGACTAAGTATCTGGTATTACACGGATTCAGGGAACTTCAATATCCTGTGGCAATGGTTTGCCTGGTCGAATCAAGTCATCGCCGCCTTTGCCTTATGGGTCATAACCATCTATTTGCTAAAAGAAGGCAAATACACTTGGGGCTCATTGATATCGGCGTTGCCAGCTGCATTTATGACCGCGGTTACATTAACCTATATTCTAGGTGAACCGAAGATCTCATTAGGGCGTTTCATCCCGTTGGATGTCGCTTATATCGTCGGCGTTTCTGGAAGCGCGATTGCCTTGGTCTTCTATTTCATCTATTTGATTCGCCATCGGGTGCTCAATAAAAACGTTCTCCCTGTCGCATCAGAGCAAGAAATAGGGCAGCAAGAAGAAAACCAAAATAACGAACAAGAACAAAAATGAAGCGAGAAATCACCGCTTCATTTTTGTTTTGATTCATCTTCGATGGAGATGGGCCTGCCGCTTTCGTCGTAATTATTCGGCTTATGCTTTTCTAATTCAGGGTCGATATAAATCATCTCATCAATCTTTTCTTTGATAACACTTGGCTTCCCGTTCGTGTGTGGATTCGGAAGAGATGTCACCATTTTCTTTTTGGCTTCTTCTAAAGAAGCGTTGAACGATTCCTTCAAATTCTCATATCGTTCATAGATGCCTGAAGTCAATGCAAATCTTCTGACTCTAGCGAATAATCCGATAGAGACCACCAAATCATAAATCATGATGCCATAGATGATGCCAAGGCTAAAGATGAATCCAAAGTGAGCGCCAATTCCATTCGAACCAAACATATAGGTATAGACATTCATGGACAGGACATATAAGAAAGGATTCACCCCATAATAGAAGATGATCGCAATCATGAACCAAATCGCGGCAAACACGGGGCAAACAACGCCGAGGATATTGCCTTTCATATTCGTGTAATCCCAAAGTTTGACTTTGAAGCCTTTGATGAAGATGACGCCGGCGATGAATTCCAAAAGATTCATGGCAAGCCCCATCAATAGAATCGGGATCAAATCATACCAAGATGGTCCAGAGACGGCCTCTCGACCAAACAAACCTCCTAATGGATTATAGAAAGTCCAGGAGGAGGGGAAGAAGGCAACGCAGAGATAGCACATCAAAAACATGGTGACCATCCCAAATCCATACAAAGGCAACCACGGTCCTTTCATAAAACCAGGATTCACCCATTTTTTGGCTGAGAAGAATCGACGGAATAAAACCTCGATGCACCAGCCTAAGAAAGCCCCAGCGATGAAAAGAAAAAGAAATAATAGAAGTAGTTGCATAGCGTGCGCCCTTTCCGCAAAATAATCATATCACTGCGCATCACCTTTGGTGCGCAAAAACAGCGAGACAACTATGAGAGAATACGAGAAGATGATCGCCGGGAAAATCTATGATCCGGCGGACCCAGAATTAGACAATAGGCGACATGAATGCGACCGTCTAATGAGAATCTTTAACAATGCCCCTTGGGGAAGCAAGGAAGCTAGTGATGCGCTAGATGCCCTTTTCCCAGATCATGGGGAGGGTCTAGTTTTACGCGGGCCGGTATCGGTGGATTATGGCATCAATACTCATTTCGGGCGATACGTGTATGCGAATTTCAATTTCTTGATATTAGATACATGCCCCATCTATATCGGAGATGAAACCTTTTTTGGACCTAACTGCGCTTTATATACGCCGCTGCATCCAATGCATCCTGAAGACCGTGCACCTTATATCAATGAAGACGGCAATCTCACCGATAAGGAATACGGAGCGCCGATTCGTATCGGCAAACGGTGCTGGTTCGGGGGCAATGCCATTGTCCTTCCGGGCGTGAGCATCGGCGACGACTGTGTCATCGGAGCAGGCTCGGTTGTGACCCACGATATTCCTTCTGGAAGCTTCGCTTGCGGCAATCCTTGCCTGGTGAAACGCAAAATAACCCAAGCAGATCGCCTTGAAAATTACCCTCATTTGCTGAAGTGAGTTTTCTAGTGGATATTCATCATAGATGAATCCATAATTATCGCCATGAAAAAAAGAATTCTCACTTTGCAAGATTATTCCTGTCTTGGAAGATGCTCCATGACCGTCGCGCTTCCAACCATCTCTGCCGCTGGCATTGAAACGGTTGGCATTCCAACCGCGCTTTTATCGAACCACACCGCGTTTTCTTCGTGGACATTCTGCGATTTGACGCCTGAAATCCTTCCCATCGTCAATAAATGGGAGAAACAAGATCGTGTCTTCGATGCGATTTATACCGGCTATTTGACCACCAAGCAAATCGAAGATGTCAAAGAGGTTTTCTCCATTTGCTCGGAAAGCAAAATCCGCTTTGTCGATCCTGCGATGGCGGATAATGGAAAACTCTATCCTGGCTTTGAGCCAAATCACGTTGAAGCGATGCGCTCTTTGATCGCCTTATCCGATATCTGCAAGCCAAATGTCACCGAAGCTTGCCTTCTTGCTGGCGTCAGTATGCTTTCTGGTCCGCAAGATGAAGAAACGTACCGTAATCTTGCTAGCATCATTGCTTCCTTTGGGCCAGAAGTTGTCATCATCTCCGGCGCCCATAAAGAAGAAGGAAAGCTCGGCTGCTATCTCTTCGAGAAAAAGAAGAAGCAGGGCACCTTGATCCAATTCGATTGCCTGCCAGGTGTCTATCACGGAACAGGCGACTTATTCGCAAGCGCCTTGATTTCGATGATCGTCAAAGGCAAAGGCTATGCCGAGTCGATTAAGATTGCCCATGAATTAGTGGCCAAATCCATTCAAGCCAATCTCGAAGATGGGGTGGATGGACTTCGTTATGGTCCTGAATTCGAAGGCGTCTTGTCTATCTTGAATCAGTAGATATTAATACTCATTTTCTATAGTGAAACACTAAAAAGTGTTTTCATTCTGTTTCATAAAGTACGATAATTGCTATTTAGAAAGGAGTAATAACATGAAAAAAGTATTGCAGTTTTCTGGCTTGATCGCCGCGGTCATCGCAGTTGTCGCATTCGTTCTTCTGCTTGCTACCCCAGGCATTTATGCCAATGGCGTCATCTCTGTTAACATTGATGGCAATGCGGTTCTCTTTGGCTCCACGAAAACTTTTGGGTCATGGAGCGTGAACACCAACAAAGGCGCGGTCATCGCTTTGATCGCCTGGATCTTGATCATCATCGCTTTCCTTGGCTTGGTCTTCGGCTTCATCCTTCCAATGGTGAAGAAGGACCTTTCCAAAGCAGCTGGTATGCTCAACCTCTGTGCCGCGATCTGCTTGATCGTTGCTGGTATTATGCTTTTCTTCACCCTTCCAAGCTTCGCTTCCGCCAACGGTTGGGAAAATACCGATAACTGTGGCTTAGGCGCCGGTTGGGTTGTTGCCGCAATCTTGGCTATCGTCGCTGGTGCTTGCGCACTTTGCCCGACCATCGCTAACTTTGTCGGAAAGAAGAAATAAGGCTTCTATTACTACTGAAAAAATCTCGCCGGAATGACGAGATTTTTTTATTGATAAACAGTTAGTTTTCGAAAATCTTTGCAGAACCCGATTATTTAGCCTGCAATATCCTGGTCTATCGCGACGAAGCAGTGGTAGTCAGGATAAGCAGCAATGACCTTCTGACGGATTTTTTCCGCCAAAGCTTCGGGCTGCTTTTCATTGAAGCTGATGACGAGGTCAAAGTTCATGGATTTGGTTTCTTCATCGACATAGAAGCCATGGAGCTGAAGGATGTTGCTATCCTCTTTGCAGATGTTGCGGATAGTGTCCTTCATTTCCTTAAGTTGAGGTGTGCTGTCGTTTTGAGCGTAGATGCCGATGGTGAAGATGATGTGGTATTTCTCAAACAAGAGGTATGTGACTTTGCGTTCGATGCTTTGGATCTCTTTCGCGGTGAGATTGTCATCTACCTCTACGTGGACCGAACCATAGGAACGTTCTAGGCCATAGGAGTTGACGATCAAGTCATAGGCACCTTTGACGCCTTCGACGCTGCAGACATCGCTCTTCATCTGGTGGGCCAATTTATCATCGATACGCTCACCGACGATTTGAGATAGTGAATCAAGCATGGTGGAGATACCAGCTTTGATGATGAAGATGCCGATGACAACGCCGATATAACCTTCGGTATAGAATCCAGCGGTGTAGACGATGATCGCGCCAACTAAGGTTCCAGCGGATAACACCGAATCCCATAATGCATCGGTGCCAGAAGCATCCAAGGCATCTGAATTTGCTTTTTTGGCTTGGATTTTAAAGAAGACGCCGATTCCGATTTTGAATAAGATACCAACGCCAATTAACACCAAGGTCACGATGGAGTAGGAAGAGGGCAAGGAACCTTTTGGAAAATCGATGGTCCAATAATGAACGATGGATTGGATGGATTCATAAATCGCGGTGCCGCCAGCGAAAAGAATTAAGAAAGAAATCAGCATCGAAGTGAGATATTCAATCCGGCCATACCCGAATGGATGCTTCTTATCCGGACGTTTGTTGGCCAGTTTGGTGCCAACGATGGTGATGATCGACGAAAGCGCGTCAGTTAAGTTATTGACCGCGTCTAAGATGATGGAGACGCTGGCGGTGATAAGTCCGACGATGGCTTTTAAAGCGACCAGTGCGATATTTCCACCGATACCGATGGAACTGGTCATGATGATTCGTTTCTCTCTATTCATAAGAAACCCCCGTTAACGCTCCTTATGATAATTCAAAAGCGTATTTTGCTCCACCAAAATGCCCAACGATGTTTTCACACTATATGAAAGGGCAGTTTCTTTAGAAACTAAAAGGGAGTATATTCTTCATTATGTCGTCTCAAAAGTTTTTGCCAAAAACGATGGCTTTGGCTCGTATTAAGGCGATTTACCCTTACTTCATCACATTCGCCACAGGAATCGCGATGCTTGTTATCGGTGTTTTTTTCATTGAGCAGATCGCGTTTTTCAATACCGAGTGGAATCTGAAGATGAACGATTCTGAGTTTTATCTCTCTTTCGCGGCGTTCATGCTCTCCTTTAGCTGCTTTTATTTTCTGTGTCGACGTTATTTCCGAACCAAAGTCCATCCGATTGCCTTGATCATCGCGACGGTTTGCTTTTTGAGCAACCTCATCGCCATCATCATGTCGCCTAGCCAGATGACGTTAACGAGGATGGGTGACAACGCAGGAACAATCGAAGTCATCTATAGTTTTGTTGATCGCGGCAAAGACATCATCCTGTTCGGCGTTTCTTGCATCATGATGTATTCGCTTTTCGCGATCTTCCCTCAAATCACAAGAAACACGCACTCTTTGGCAATTCTTTTCTATGCGATGATCGCAGTAGGGTTAGTTTCTATCATCTATTCTCTATTCACCGAAACCTCCTATTACTTCGCTTACTTCGATGGCACCCCTAATAAAGTGCCGTCTACGGGTATCAAATCATTCACGAATAACGAGAACACCTTCGCGACCATTTTGCTATTGGCCATGCTTGCGACAGGATATCTGCAAACCCAGCGCCAGCATTTCTGGAACTATGTTCTTTTGCATATCTTCTTCATCTGGTCTTGCTTGCTTTATAGCTTGACTGGCGTCATTCTTGCCGCTTTGTATTTGGTCTTCTTCATCATCTACCGCTTCGTGCATTGCCTGAATGAACATTTGCTAAGCCATTTTGCTGGTCTTGCGATTTATATCCTCATCGTCACCTTGGTCATCACCTTCTTCAACATGGGATTCATCCCAGCGAACAACCCACTCTATAAATTCCTTGACCGTATCAAAGCCATGATTGTCGCGCTTACGACCGAAGGCACGACCTTGCATGGACGTACCCCGATTTGGGGCGCGATCTATCAAAACATGTCGGGATTAGATTACGTGATTGGGCATGGCGAATTCCGTTCTTTGGTGCTGATTGATGCGATTGTCACTGGGAACATGAACGCTTATTCTGCTCATAACGGCTATATTCATATCTTCTTTAGCGGTGGTTTCATCCGCTCCCTTGCTTATCTTGTATTCATCATCTACATGTTCTATCTCTGCATCGATACGATGCTAGCCAAGCACACGACCATCGGTTTCCCTTCTTTCCTTGGGCTTCTTATCTTCTGCCTGCACGGCATCCCAGAGACGACGGCCTTCTTCATTGGCGATACCAAAGGCGTGATGGGCTTCTTGATGATTTGCTTGCCGGTATTGATCGATAAGTTCCAACGCAAGAATGCGCTGGTGGACAAAGCCCAGGATGCGATGCTGGATTTGCCTCATTATCATATCTTCTTCGCCCCCAATCCAACCTATCAGGCCGCGATTGCATCGATGGTTTCTACAGCAGTGGTCATCTTCCCAGCCGTCGCCGTCTCCTTGCTCAGGCAGAATCAAAACCCCTTTGCAATGCAATTCAATAATTTCGGCGTTTACGTCATCGCGGTCCTCACCCCGATGGTGTTCGCCATCTACGTCTACAACGTCGCTCACTTGGAGAAGTTTAACCGTTATGGCTATTATGTCTTCATGGGCGTCGGCTTGGTCGTT
>OCTW011554652.1_pt1 | contig 16540 bp, 10 predicted proteins | sample 1539671 | NCBI WGS metagenome assembly OCTW01 (sample SAMN02144230, study PRJEB22623) | gut metagenome | biome: sheep rumen | host: Ovis aries | place: New Zealand
CCCCCCGCCGCTGCGAAAGAAACCGATGGAAAGAAACGCCATCAGGGCAAAGACAGCAGCAGACAGAAACGTCCACGCCGAGAACCGTCCGTTCTCATCGATCATCGAGTAGATGCCGGCAAGAACATTTTCCAGGGAACCGAGGGCGAAGACCGCCGTGAAGAGCAGACCGACCGTACCCTTTGTCACAATGATGGCGATGAACCCCGCGACAATCAGCAGCATCAGGATTATCCGGGCGATGGAGAATGCCCGGACAAGCCTGCGGTATTTTCTGGAATTGTAATATGTATTCCTTCTCATGGAACTTCTTTTTACCGGTTATCCGGGTATACACCGAGCGTAGCAGCCATGACCGCCTTGATCGTGTGCATGCGGTTCTCCGCCTCGTCAAAGACAACCGAGCGGGGGTCCGTAAATGCCTCGTCGGTGACTTCCATCTCGCTGATGCCGAACTTCTCGTACATCTGCTCGCCGATCTTCGTGTGGCGGTCATGGAATGCCGGCAGGCAGTGCATAAAGATCGCATCGGAGGCGGAAGCGTCGAGCATCTCCTTCGTCACCTGATAAGGCTTCAGGTCGTGAATGCGCTCCGCCCAGATCTCGTCCGGCTCGCCCATGGAAACCCAGACGTCCGTGTACAGAACATCGCAGTCCTTCACGGCCTCCGAAACACTTTCAGTCAGCCGGACAGAACCACCGCTCATTTTCGCCCAGTTCTCGCACTTCTTCACAAGCGCCTCGTCCGGGAAGTACTTCTTCGGCGCGCACGCCGTGAAGTTCAGTCCCATCTTCGAGGCTGCGACCATCCACGAATTGCCCATGTTATAGCGTGCATCGCCGAAATATGTGACATTCACACCGGCGAGGCGTCCCAGTTTTTCCCGAATGGTCAGCATGTCCGCCAGCAGCTGGGTCGGATGGAATTCATTGGTCAGCCCGTTCCAGACCGGAACCGTCGCGTACTTCGCCAGCTCCTCGACAATCTCCTGGCCGTAACCGCGGTACTCGATACCGTCAAACATTGTCGTGAGCACACAGGCTGTGTCGGCGATGGACTCCTTCTTTCCGATCTGCGAGGTTCCCGCCAGATACGTCGTCGCCATGCCCATGTCGTGCGCCGCCACTTCAAACGAACAGCGGGTGCGCGTGCTGGTCTTCTCGAAGATCAGGGCGGCGTTGCGCCCGATGAGCGGCTGCCATATCTCCCCCTTTTTCTTCATACTTTTAAGCTTCGCTGAAAAGTCCAGGAGATACGCAATCTCTTCCTGCGTGAAATCCTGCAGTGTCAAAAAGTCTCTTCCTTTAAGGTCAACCATACCGCCGTCCTCCTTCTGATTCTCAATACAAAGAATAATAAGTCATTTTCTCAGGAAAGTAAACGCTGTCTCGACGCCTCGTACGCGAGAACAGTCGCGGCGATCGCCGCATTCAGTGACTCCACACCGCCCTGCATCGGAATCCGGATTCTTTTCCTGGCAGCATCTGCCGTCTCCTGTGTGAGTCCGTTTCCCTCATTACCTATGATAAATGCCGTCGCCTTCCGGTAGTCCGGTTCTGTATATGGGACGCTCCCGGGAAGCCACGCGGCACAAGTCTGTATGCCGAGCCTGTTCAGTTTCCGCACGGTCTCCGCCACGTCGGATGTCTCGGCGCTTTTCACCCGGTAGACGGCTCCCATGGTCGCCCGCACAGTCTTGGGGCTGTAGATATCCGCCGTGTTCCGGCTGACAATGACGCCTGTGACACCCGCTGCCTCGGACATTCTCAGGATCGTCCCGACATTACCCGGATCCTGAAGGTCCTCGAGGATAAGAAGCAGCGGCGGCGTATCAGAAGAAGTCTTCAGAAGTTCGGCCACAGAGGATCGTTGAATCTTCACCAGCGCCAGGATTCCCTGGGGAGTCTGTGTATCCGCCATCTTCCGGAAGACCTGCGGGCTGACTTCCCACAGATCGGCCGGATTCATCCCTTTTTTCGCAAGCGCTGCCGCTGCATCACCTGCCGACGCCGTGTAGTATACAGACTGGATGCGGGAGATGGGAGCCTCCAGGACTTCCTTCCGGCCTTCCGCCACGAAGAGACCGCTCTCTCTTCTGGCTTTTGCCTGCCGGTTCAGTTTTTCCACCAAGCGGACTTGTCTGCCATTCGCTGAGGAAATCATGACAGCTCCTTTCATGAAAAAAAGGGAATCCAGTGGACACGCCGGATTCCCTGAGTGTTTCGGTTTCCTCTTTCCCTCACTGAGAGAGGACCTTGCTGATCTCGAACATGTACTCGTCGATGGTCTTGGTCATAGCCAGCGCCTCGTCGATGTCATAATCGACAATCCGGCCTTCCTTGAAACCGACGACGCGGTCCGTCACGCCCTGAAGCAGTCTGTCGACTGCAAAGGCGCCCATCATGGACGCGCGGACTCTGTCAAGACAGGTCGGCGAGCCGCCGCGCTGCATGTAGCCCAGGATTGTGGCGCGGGTCTCGATGCCGGTCGCCGCTTCGATTCTTCTTGCCATGCCGCTGGAGTGGCCGATGCCCTCGGCGTTGATGATCAGATGATGCTTCTTGCCGCGCTTTCTGCCCTCGATGATGTGATCGATGAGCACCTGCTCATTGTTGTCATACTTCTCCGGAAGGAGAATATCCTCCGCGCCGGACGCGAGGCCGCACCAGAGTGCAATATAGCCGGCGTTCCGGCCCATGACCTCGACGATAGAGCAGCGCTCGTGAGACGTGGAGGTGTCACGGATCTTGTCGACAGCCTGAAGAGCTGTGTTGACCGCCGTGTCAAACCCGATGGTATAGTCGGTGCAGGCGATATCCAGGTCGATGGTCCCCGGAAGTCCGATGGTGTTGATCCCGTAGTGCGAGAGCTTCTGGGCGCCGCGGAAGGACCCGTCGCCGCCGATGACGATCATGCCGTCGATGCCTTCCTTATGGCAGACATCCGCCGCCTTCTTCTGGCCTTCCTCCGTCATGAATTCCAAGCTGCGCGCTGTATACAGAATGGTACCGCCGCGCTGGATGATATCCGACACATCGCTGCGCTCCATGTCACGGACTTCATCATTGATCAGGCCATTGTAGCCCTGAAGAATGCCCTTGACCTTGAGGCCTCTTGCGATGCCGGTCCGCACAACCGCACGGATCGCCGCGTTCATGCCCGGCGCATCACCACCGCTAGTCAGTACCCCGATTGTTTTAATCGTTTTCGCCATAATCAGACCGCCTTCCCAAGCTCTAATCTCTGCGTCTTTTTGATTTTATTACAGTTCATGGCGGCTTTCAAGAGCCTGATAATTTTTTCACAGACCGCTTACGTGTATTTTACGTTTTCCTCGCCGTACCGCGCCGAGAGGCTTGCGATGAGCACCGGAGTGACGTTCGTTTTTGCGCTGTCCGGCCACTTTACTGTGTGCTTCTCAAGGCGGCAGTAGACACGGACGCTGTCGCTGCCGCCCCGCGGGATCATTCCCGAGATTGTCTCTTTCTCCCTTTGGTACGCAGCCTCATCAGGCAGCTGAATCCAGAGTATCTTCGGCACATTCTCAAACGGAACCGCGCGGGAAAGCCGCAATTTTGCCTCTCCGTCCGCGTTCAGCGACACGCTGCCCTCTACGAAGAGCTTGTCCGCCGTGTCGATGATGCTGCGATACCGGGCATAGTCTCTGGAGAAGACGATTACCTCAGCCGTGCCGACCAGGTCCTCGATGGTCAGATAGCACATCTGTGTGTTGTTCTTCGTCAGCTTCACCGTCCGGCCCGTCACCACGCCGCCGATCACGGCGCGCTGCCCGTCGGAAAGCACGGGATCTTCGCCTTCCTTTGGCGCCGCAAAATCAGTCGTCTTCGCTGTGATGTGCTTCTTCCACATGAGAGCGTCTTCATCCAGCGGATGACCGGAGACATAGACACCGAGCACTTCCTTCTCGTGAGCCAGAAGCTCTGCCTTCGGATACTCCTCTCCTCTGCTGTAATCCTCCTCGAATTCCCTCCGGTCGACGCTGTCCATATCGAACAGACTCATCTGTCCCTCAACAGCGTCCTTCTCTTTACGTGACGCACTGTCAAAAATGACAGCACAGCCGCGGATCATCTGTTCCCTCTTGCCGCCCAGGCTGTCGAATGCGCCCGCAAAAATCATGTTCTCCAGCGTCCGCCGGTTGATCTGCCGCACCATGCGGTCCACGAAGTCCTGCAGGGATCGGAACGGCCCGCGCAGCTGTCTCTCCTGCATGAGCGCACGGATTGTCGGCCGCCCCATACCGCGGATCGCCGAAAAGCCGAATCGGATCGAGCCGCCCTCCGGGACGAATCCGTATTCCGATCGGTTCACGTCCGGAGCCAGGAGGTGAATGTTCATCTGTCGGCAGGCGTAGATGTACCCGGCCGTCTTGCCTGTGTTCTCCACGACACTTGTCATCTGCGCCGCCCAGAATTCGACCGGATAGTGAGCCTTGAGCCATGCAGTCCGATATGTGACAACGGCGTAGCAGGCCGCATGCGATTTATTGAATGCATAATTCGCGAAGTCGCTCATCTCGTCAAAGATCTCGCCGGCGACTTCTTCGCTTATTCCATTGGCCACGCAGCCGGCTACACCTTCTTCCGGATTGCCGCGGATGAAATTCTCCCGCTCTTTCTGCATGACATCGTGTTTCTTCTTGCTCATGGCGCGCCGCACCAGGTCCGAGCGGCCCCAGGAATACCCGGCAAGATCGCGTACGATCTGCATGACCTGTTCCTGGTAGACGATACAACCGTAGGTCGGCTTCAGAATCGGCTCCAGCTGCGGCGTCCGGTATGTGATCGTCTCCGGGTGCGTCTTGCCCTCGATATACTTCGGAATAAAGTCCATTGGCCCCGGCCGGTACAGGGAAATCCCCGCGATAAGATCCTCCAGACAGCTGGCCTTGAGTTCCCGCATGAATCCCTGCATGCCCTGATTCTCGAGCTGGAAGATCCCTTCGTCCCTACCCGATGCAATCAGCGCGTAGGTCTCCGGATCGGTATAGCTGATCTGATCCATAGAAAATGAAGGATCCTTCTTTTTAGCAAAACGCTCCGCATCCTGAATGACCGTCAAGGTCCGAAGCCCCAGAAAATCCATCTTCAGGAGTCCCAGGCGCTCCAGCGTCGTCGCCTCGAACTGCGCGACCGTCTCCCCGTCCGCTCCGACAGCAAGCGGCACGTAATTTTCAACCGGCCTGTCGCAGATAAGAATACCCGCCGCATGAATGGAGGCGTGGCGCGGCAATCCTTCCAGCCTGCGGCAGCGGTCGATGAGCGTGTGCACCTCCGGCTGCTCGTCGTACGCCCGCTTGAAATCCGGATTCTGGTCCATCGCCTTCTGGATCGTCATCTTCGGCAGTCCGGGTACCATCTTGGCGATGGCGTCCACCTTGCTGTAGGGCATGTCCATGACGCGGCCGACATCCTTGATCACTGCCCTCGCCGCAAGCGTCCCGAAGGTGATGATCTGGGAGACGTGATCCTTGCCGTACTTTCTGACAACATAGTCGATGACTTCCTGGCGCCTCTCGTACTCGAAATCCACATCGATATCCGGCATGGACACGCGCTCGGGGTTCAGGAAGCGTTCGAAGATAAGATTGTACTTCAGCGGATCGATGTCCGTGATGCCCAGACAGTACGCGACGATGCTGCCAGCCGCGCTGCCGCGCCCCGGTCCCACGGATATACCATGCGTCCTGGCGAAATTGATGTAGTCCCAGACGATGAGGAAATAATCGACATATCCCATCTTCTGTATCACAGAGAGCTCGTATTCAAAGCGCTCCTGCACCTCCCGTCCGGCGGCAGGATAGCGCTTTGCAAGCCCGGCAAGACACAGGCTGCGCAGATAGGCGTACGAATCGGAAAACTGCGGCGGGACCGCAAAGCGCGGCACCTTCGTGTGCCCGAAATCAATCGTCACATTGCAGCGCTGTGCGATTCTTTCGGTATTGTCGAGGGCTTCCGGCGCATACGCAAACAATTCCCGCATCTCCTGCTCGGATTTCAGATAGTACTGTCCGCCTTCATAGCGCAGCCGGTCCGGATCCGAGAGCTTTTTCCCCGTCTGGATGCACAGCAGGATGTCGTGGGCGCTGGCGTCTTCCTGGTAGATGTAGTGGACATCATTGGTGGCGACAAGTCCGATTCCGGTCTGCCTTGCGAGGCGGATCATCTGCTGGTTCACGCCCTTCTGCTCTGTCATGCCGTGATCCTGCAGTTCCAGGAAGAAATTGTCCTTTCCGAAGATTTCCTCGTAGCGCAGGGCGGCTTCCTTCGCCCCCTCAAAGTCCCGTACAGAGAGGTGCCGGCTCACCTCACCTGCCAGGCACGCAGATGTCGCTATAAGTCCTTCATGATACTGTCTCAGAAGTTCCAGGTCAACGCGCGGTTTGTAGTAATAGCCCTCCGTGAAACCTCTGGATACGATCTTCATCAGATTCTCATATCCCTGGTTGTTCTGTGCGAGAAGCACCAGATGGTAGTACCGCGCCTCGTTGTCTCCCGGTTTCTTGTCGAACCGGGAGAGAGGCGCCACATAGACTTCGCAGCCTAAGATCGGCTTTATCCCTTCTTTTCGGCACGCCTCATAGAATTCGATCACACCGTACATGACGCCGTGATCAGTGACCGCCAGCGATGTAAATCCCAGTTCTTTTGCCCGTTTCGCCAGCTCGTCAGGGCGGCATGCGCCGTCCAGAAGAGAATAGGCCGTATGTACATGAAGATGCGTGAACGCCATTACCCACTTCTCCCTTTCGTACGATATCCTTTCTGTATCATACCAGAAAAATGCGCCGGGAAACGAATGTTCGTCTCCCGGCGCAAAAGGATTTCACCTGTAAACTTTGATGTGTCTGTCGCTGTGGCGTGAGGCTTCTGTCAGTCTGCAGAAGGGCTTTCATCCTCGCTTGTGCTGCCCGGCCCCGCATCCTGTGGCTCCTGACGCTCCGGTGCGCTCTGCTCCTTTTCTTCAATGGCAGCTTCTTCTGCCTGCGCCCTCTCGGTCTCCACCAGATGAAGAATGTTCATGAACTCCTCGCCGGTGATGGTTTCCTTTTCGTACAGATACTCGGCGATCTTGTCGAGGATATCGCGGTTCTCGGAGAGGATCCGCTTCGCTTCGTCATACGCCTGCTTAAGTACCGTCTTCACCTCTTCGTCAATCTGCGCAGCCGTCGCGTCTGAGCAGTTCATGACAGTCCGTCCGGACAGGTACTGGTCCTCCACTGTCTCAAGGGCCATCAGACCGAACTTCTCGCTCATGCCATACTGAGTGATCATGGCCCGGGCCACCTTCGTGGCCTGCTCGATGTCGTTGCTGGCGCCGGTCGTAACCGTGTTAAACACAATCTCCTCCGCCGCGCGGCCGCCCATGAATGTGACAAGGCGCGTCAGAAGCTCGTCCTTGCTCAGAAGGTACCGTTCTTCCTCCGGAGTCTGCAGCACATATCCCAGCGCTCCCATGGTTCTCGGCACGATGGTGATCTTCTGCACCGGCTCGGAGTGCTTTTTGAGAGCTGCAATCAGGGCATGGCCGACCTCATGGTACGCGACAGTCCGCTTCTCCTGGTCATTCATGATGCGGTCCTTCTTCTCCTTGCCCGCGATCACGACTTCGACGGCGTCCATCAGATCTTTCTGGCTGACAGCCCTGCGGCCCGCCTCGACAGCTGCGATGGCGCCTTCGTTGATGATGTTGGCGAGGTCCGATCCGACCGCACCGCTGGTAGCCAGTGCGATGGCATTCAGGTCGACCGTATCGTCCATGCGCACATCCTTGGCATGCACCTTCAGAATTGCAACGCGTCCCTTCAGGTCCGGCTTGTCCACGATGATCCGGCGGTCAAAACGTCCCGGCCGCAGCAACGCCTTGTCCAGAATCTCCGGGCGGTTCGTCGCTGCCAGAATAAAGAGACCCTTGGAGGAGTCAAAGCCGTCCATCTCCGCGAGCAGCTGGTTCAATGTCTGCTCTCTCTCGTCATTTCCGCCGTAGCGGGAATCACGGGACTTGCCGATGGCGTCGATCTCATCGATAAAGATGATCGCCGGAGCCATCTTCTGAGCTTCCTTGAAGAGATCGCGGACACGGGAAGCGCCGACACCCACGAACATCTCCACGAAATCAGAACCCGCAAGAGAGAAGAACGGGACTTTCGCCTCGCCGGCGACAGCTTTGGCCAGGAGCGTCTTGCCGGTACCCGGAGGCCCGACAAGAAGCGCGCCCTTCGGAAGCTTGGCGCCAATCTGCTGATACTTGCCCGGATTGTGCAGGAAATCGACGATCTGCATCAGGGAATCCTTGGCCTCGTCCTCGCCGGCGACATCCTTGAACGTCACACCGGTGTCCTTCTGCACATACACCTTGGCCGTGCTCTTGCCGACACCCATGCCCATGATGTCACCGCCCGACTTGGCCATCCGGCGGTAGATGAGGGCGAATACAACGTAGATCAGGATCATCGGCAGCACCCAGATCACAAAGAACTCGAGGATCGAGTTGCTCTGGCTCGGAATATAGCCGACAATGTTGACGTTGTTAGCCTTGAGCGTGGGGATCAGGTCGTCGTCATTGACCTGTCCTGTATAATAGGTAAGCTTCAAGCCGGAGATGTTGCTCTCCGTGTCGCTCTTGAGCGTGTACGTTATGCGGTCCGATGTGAAATCCACCTCGTCGACCAGACCGGCCTCCACGTCCGCAAGGAATTCCGTGTAGGACTTCTCCTTGTAGGTGGCTCCGCGGATCATGCTGCTCATTCCGCTTATCGCCGCGAACATCAGCACGGCCGCAATGATAGCGACGATGATCGCATTAATCTTCGGTCCTCTGGGACCGCCGTTTCCGCCGCCTCCCTGACCGCCGCCCTGGCCGTGATGATCGTTGTTGTAATAATTGTTATCCATACAGACTGTCCCCGGAAACATGCGGAAAGTCCCACATTTTCCGTCCTTTCTTCGGCATAGTTGTATTATACCCACGGGAAAATGTGCGTGCAAGGTACCTTCCCGGCAGTTCATGCAAGTTTAAGAATCTTTCGCATTTATACATTTCCCCTGGCGTGACAGACGGTGGCTGTGGTCAGGAATAACGATAGACTTTAATGGAAAACAGGGTATAATATGATAGATAATTTATGGCAGACGTACTGTTCAGGAGGGATTCTATGCCAGTTAAGTATATTTTCGTCACAGGCGGTGTTGTTTCCGGTCTCGGAAAGGGCATCACAGCCGCGTCTTTAGGAAGGCTGCTGAAGGCCCGCGGGTATTCTGTGACAATGCAGAAATTCGACCCGTACATCAACATCGACCCGGGGACGATGAACCCGATCCAGCACGGTGAGGTATTCGTCACGGACGATGGCTGCGAAACCGACCTGGACCTTGGCCATTATGAGCGTTTTATCGATGAGAGTCTGACCCGCAATTCCAACGTCACGACCGGAAAGGTGTACTGGTCGGTGCTGCAGAAGGAGCGCCGCGGTGATTACGGCGGACACACCGTGCAGGTCATCCCGCACATCACCAATGAGATCAAGAGCCGCTTCTACCGGGATGATTCCGCAAAGGACACCAAGATCTGCATCATCGAGGTTGGCGGCACGGTCGGCGACATTGAGTCGCAGCCGTTCCTCGAGGCGATCCGCCAGTTCCAGCAGGAAGTCGGCCGTGAGAACGCGATGCTTCTGCAGGTCACGCTGATCCCCTACCTGCGCGCTTCCGGGGAGATGAAGACCAAGCCGACGCAGAACGCCGTAAAGGAGCTGCAGAGCATGGGCATCCAGCCGGATATGATTGTATGCCGCACGGAGTACCCACTCCCGCAGGATATGCGCGAGAAGATCGCCCTTTTCTGCAATGTCCCGGAGACGCATATCATCCAGAACCTGGATGTCGGCATTCTCTACGAGGCGCCGCTGGCGCTGGAGAAGGAGCACATTGCGCAGGTAGCCTGCGAGTGCCTGCATCTTCCGTGCCCGGAACCAGACCTCACCGACTGGACCGATATGATCAACCGCTGGAAGAATCTCAAAGACACCGTAGAGGTGGCGCTTGTCGGAAAGTACACGCAGCTGCACGACGCGTATATCAGCGTTGTGGAAGCGCTGAAGCACGGCGGAGTCTATAATGACGTCAATGTCCGGATCCGCTGGGTGGATTCCGAGCAGGTGACAAAGGACAATGTAGCCGGACAGCTTGCCGGCGTGTCGGGCATCATCGTTCCGGGCGGTTTCGGCGACCGCGGCATCGAGGGCATGATCGACGCGATCGAATACGCGCGTGTGAATAAAATCCCGTTCCTCGGACTGTGCCTTGGCATGCAGCTCTCTCTCGTCGAGTTCGCAAGGACTGTTCTGGGATATAAAGACGCCAACAGTGTCGAATTTGACGAGAATACGACGCATCCGATCATTCATCTGATGCCGGATCAGGAAGACATCGACAACATCGGCGGCACCCTGCGCCTGGGCGCATATCCGTGCGTGCTCGACCCGGATTCCAGAGCATTCAGACTCTATGGCAAGCAGCGCATCAGTGAACGGCACCGCCACAGATATGAAGTCAACAACGATTATCGGGAAGTCATGATGGAGAACGGCATGGATCTCTCCGGGATCTCACCGGACGGCCGCATCGTCGAGATGATCGAGCTGAAGGATCACCCCTTCTTCCTCGCGACACAGGCGCACCCGGAATTCAAATCCCGGCCGAACCGCCCGCATCCGCTCTTCCGCGGATTTATCGGCGCCGCCAAGGAGTATCAGGAAAAGAACCAGTGAGAAAACATCTCACCGACTTGACAAGCAAGTGCGGAAAAGCCACCGGAATCTGTTTTTCAGCAGATTCCGGTGGCTTTTTACCGTATTCAGATATTAAGCAGCATCTTGGCAACATTCAGATAGATCAGCAGAGATGCCGCATCGACGATGGTCGTGATCAGAGGCGAGGCCATGAGGGCCGGGTCCATCTTCAGCTTGGTCGCAATGATCGGCAGCACGCCGCCGATCGCCTTCGCCATCATCACCGTGAAGAACATAGCGACCGCAACGGTGACAGCCACCATCTGCTGTCCCGGATACTGGATTGCCAGACGGATGAAGTTGAATGCCGCCAGGATCGATCCGCAAATGATCGCAACGCGGAACTCTTTCCAGAGAACCCGCGGCAGATCGCGGACGCGGATCTCATGCAGCGCCAGGCCACGGATCACCAGTGTCGAGGACTGGCTGCCGGCATTTCCGCCCGTGTCGGTCAGCATCGGGATGAATGTGATCAGAACCGGCAGTGCCGTGAGGGCATCCTCAAAGGATCCCAGAATGCCGCCGGAGATCATGTCGGATATCATGAGAACCAGAAGCCAGACAATGCGGTGCCCGGCCATCTTCCAGGCAGGTGTCTTCAGATATGGCTCTTCAGACGGCGTGGTGCCGGCGATCTTCTGGAAGTCCTCGGTAGTCTCCTGCTGCAGGACATCGATGGCATCATCGACCGTGATGATGCCGACCAGACGGCCTTCGCCGTCGACGACCGGCAGGGAGTTCAAATCGTAACGGGCAAGCTGTTGGGCCGCCACCTCCCGGTCATCTGTCGTCTTCACCGAGATGATGTTGTCCTCCATCAGCTCGGACACATACGCATCGCGCTTGCACAGCAGCATCTCACGGACCGTGAGCACACCGTTCAGTTTGCGGTTGGCGTCCGTGACATAACAGGTGTACACGTCCTCGCGGTCATCTCCGTGAGCGCGTATCCAGCGGAGTGCCTCCGAGACTGTCATCGTCGCCTTCAGACTCACGAACTCCGTTGTCATGACCGCTCCGGCCGAGCCTTCCGGATATCTGAGCAGCGCGTTGATGTCGGCCCTCGTATCCGGCGTGGCCTTCGCGAGCACCCGCTTCACAAAGCCCGCCGGCATCTCCTCCAGCATATCCACGGCGTCATCGGTGTACATCTCATTCAGGACGTTCTTCACTTCCTGATCGGTGAAATTAGTGAGCAGCTGTTCCTGCTCATCATGATCCATCTCAGCGAATGTATCCGCTGCCAGGTCCTTCGGCAGAATCCGGAACAGCACCAGCCTCGTCTCCTCCGGAACCTGCTCGAATATATCGGCCAGATCGACAGGCTGAATGTCTGACAGCATCTTCCGCAGCGTCGTCAGATCATGGTTTTTAAGGAGCCTCTCCAGCTCCTCGATGATTCTTTCCTTTTCCATTGGAATTCTCCTTCTAGCCGGTGCTTATGTTTTAAAAAAGCACCCAGTGTACCGCTAAAAAGGAGGCAGTTATCCAGTCCCTCAAAAAGAGCCGGCTCTAAAAGCACACAAAGAAAAAGGTGGCAGTGCCAAGCTTCTTCCGTGTCTGCTCTTCCGGCCTAAAAGCAGGTCGGCCGCAACTGTCTCCGTCGCTCATCACTTGTCACCCCCTTGTTCAGAATAAACGCAGCCGCCATTTCTGCGCACTGCATGCATATAGATGGTACGCGCACCCCCGGCAAATGTCAACGTGAAAACGCAAGAGAAATAAAATGCCCCTTCAATTCTTCCGTCAGAATGAGATTTCCGTTCGTTTTCTGCTTTCTTGCCCGCAGGCCTCCGATCCCCTCGCCCGTGAGCTTCACTTCCGCCTCTGCCCGGGTAAACAGCATGACCATCCGGCGCATCCGCGCACCGCCAACAAGCCCTTTCAGCTCTTCCAGCTCTGCATCGGTAAAGATCTTCTCCAGCATCCTGGACGTCTTCCGGTTTTTGTCCTCCAGGTCGATGCCGCAGCACCTGTCTGAGACTGCGCACACGACCGCCGTCCTGGAATGGGCAATCGATAAATGGACTGTCTCAAGAGCGTCCATCGGTTTTCCGTTGCGCCCCTGCCTGACCGGCGGGAAATTCTCTCCGGCGCTCCGGCGTGCTGCAATCCGGCCGGCAAGTTCTTCCGGCGTAAGAAAGAAATCCCCCTCCGCCTCCTCACCGGTACCACCGCTTAAAAAGCGGCTCCTGAGTTCCTCGTACAGAAGCCGTCCGGCGACAGAGAGCACCCGGTCGGACAGTCGTCTGATTCCGGCCGCCCTGAGGCGTTCGCCGTAGGGAAGCAGTGCCTCGAAGCGATCCAGCATCCGGCGCAGCTGTATTTCATCCTGCATGCGCGGGATCTGCATTCCAGCCACGACAAACCGGGGCAGGCCCCCGCCGCGCTCGAGCTGTTCTCTTGCGAGTAACGCGGCGAGCCGGTGGCGGCTGTAGCGGGCACTGCCGGAAAGAAGGCGGCTGTAATGTCTGAAATTCACATAGGAGTGCTCAAACTGCCGCGACCACAGATGCTGCAGATCAACCCGCGCTGAGAAAGGCAGATTTCCCTGCGCAAAGTAATACCCCGCATACATCCGCTGTGTCACAAGATAGGTGAACGCGGCGATCTTGCGCCGGCACAGTTCATCTCCGGTGTAAACAGCCGGAAGAAGATAGCGGTAAACATCGTAAGCCGCTATCTGACGCGCCTCTGCGTCAAGTGCTGGTGTACCGGCATACATGGAGTGCAGAAGCCGCCCCCACTCTCCGGCAGGCGATTTTTTCAAATGCTCTCTCAGCTTTTGTTCCCGCTGCTGCACGAGTCTCCAGTCCGGATTGATGATCTCCATCCCCGGGAAATCATCCAGCAGATGCTCCTCCGTATTCCGATACGCTTCGCTGCCCGCTGCCGTCACATCAGCTGCAGGATCCTTGTCAGGCGTCAGGCCGCAGAGACCAAAGCGCAGCGCGCTCGCGATATCTGTCGCTGTGTCATTGAGTCTGGCCAGGTAATCACCGCGTATCTGCCTGAGGCGGAAGAACGTCTGCGGGTCGATGTCATTCTCCTCGGGAGAGCGGCCGTCCTCTCCGCCGCTCACGAGCGTAAAAGGCAGAGGCGAGGAGAGCATGATCTGTGCGGCTGTGATACAGGAAGGGGCCAGCCCTGTCTCCAGTCTGTTTCCGTACGCGGTCTTGAACCGCGGGAAATCGGCACAGGTATCGCACAGAACCGATTCCCCTTTCGCAGTAATCAGGTCGCATAGATTATCCCGGTTCAGAAAAGGGCAGCGCAGATTCTCCCTGAGCCGGAACGTGCACCCGCCGTCATCCCCCGGCACACATGCCTCTTTCAGCCGGCGGGCAATCGGTGTGCTTTCATCTTCTATTATCTTCTGATACCGGCTGTACGCGGCTGCATCCACGTCGACATCCCACCCCGCACAGCATGTGTCCGTACACGCGCCCGCTATACACCGGAACTTCGGGTAATAGTCCGGAACTGTGATCTTCACGGTCACTCCTTTCACCGGAAATGCACCGCACAGTGCATTCGCCCGATTTCGTGATAGAATATAGCCCAAGTGTACCATTTTTTCATGTTCTGCGCACATTTTAGCGCCGGAAAGAGAGGACTCCGTGGAGAAAAAGAAGAATTATCTCACCAGCTGGCCCTGCATTATCGCCTTCGCACTGACCGCCAATTTTCTCTGGGGGAGCGCGTTTCCCGGCATCAAAGCGGGCTATGCCCTGTTGTCTGTGAGCTCGTCTGATACTGCCGCGCAGCTGATTTTTGCCGGCATGCGCTTTACACTGGCCGGCTTTCTCCTCCTTTTCTTTCTGCTTGCCGCCTCCCGGGCAAAGCAGCTCCCGCTGCGCTCACCGGGAGCGTCTGCAGAAAGCGGAAAACCTGAAAGCCTTCGGAAGACTCTGCTCCCGGGGCGAAGAGCCCTCGTGCCTGTGATCATCCTGGCGCTGTTTCAGACCGCCGTCCAGTATTTCTTCTTTTACATCGGCCTCGCCCACACGCTCGGCGTGCGGGGAAGCGTCATCGAGGGCACCAGTCCGTTCTTTGCGATACTCATCTCTTCGCTCATCTTCCGCCAGGAGCACCTGACTCCCCGGAAATTAACCGGAATCCTCATCGGATTCTCCGGTATCGTTCTGATCAACACTCCGGCCCTTCTGGCAGCCTCTGCTTCCGGCGGCAGCCCGGCTGGTGATATCGCAATCATGCTCTCAACCGTATCCGCCGCTTTTTCCCAGGTCTTCATGAAGGAGTTTTCGAAACGCTTCGACCCCGTCCTTCTCTCTGCCTGGCAGTTCGTCGCTGGCGGACTGATGCTTCTTATGGCAGGAATACTGGCCGGAGGACACATCGGCCTTTTTCCGCCTTCTGCCATCTGGCTTCTCTTCTACCTTGCATTTGTGAGTGCCGCAGCCTACTCGCTCTGGAGCCTTCTGCTCAAATACAATCCAGTCTCCCGCGTCACATCCTTTTCTCTGCTGACACCGGTGTTCGGTGTGCTGCTTTCATTGCTCATTCTGAACGAGCAGCCCGCAAGCCCTGTGCTTCTGCTCATCGCCCTGGGGCTCGTGTGCAGCGGGATCTTCATTGTGACAAGAAGCCGTACTTAAATGCCCTGTCGTAAAGTTTTCTGCAGCAAAAAAGCTGCGGCACCTCCGAAGAAGTGCTGCAGCCTTTTATCGCATATTCAGATGTTCGCAATACAATCAGCTAGCCGAGATGTACTTGTCGATGATTTTCTTGACAGTGCCGTCATCCTTCAGCTCCTTGAGTGCTTTGTTGACAGCATCGCGCAGCTGCGGATTGTTCTTGGACACGCAGATCGCATAATCCTCATCGGCGAATGCGGTATCCAGAATCTTCGTCCCCGGATTGGCCGCAACGTACTCCTTAGCCGGCTCCGCGTCGATGACAACGGCGTCAACCTTTCCGGACAGAAGCGCCTGTACGGCGATGATCCCGTTGTTGTAGGCGATTACATGATCCTCACCGTATCCGCCGTTCTCGGGCGTGTCCGAGCAGAGCATGTATCCGGTCGTGCCTTCCTGGCATCCGATCTTCCCGGCTTTGGAAAGATCGTCCGGCGTCTTGATATCTGAGTCATCGGTTACGATGATGACCTGCTTGGAGTTCGCATAGGTGTCCGTGAAATCAACACTCTTCTTGCGCTCGTCGGTGACACTCATGCCGGCCATGCCGATGTCAGACTTGCCGCCGGAAACAGCCGCTACGATGGAGCCGAAATCCATGTTGTCAATCGTAACGGTCAGCCCCAGCTTTTCGGCGATGGCATTGGCCAGGTCGATGTCGATGCCGGTGAAGCCACCGTCATCTGTCGTGGACTCATACGGCGGGAATGTCGCATTGGTCGCCACATGAAGAACGCCTTTCTCGGCCGTCGTGAAGCTTCCGGAAGCACTCCCCGAAGCCGCTGTCGTCGTGGCGCCGGCCGCCGCTGTCGTTGCCGCGCTGCTGCCGGATGCTGACGCGGTGCCGCCCGAAGTGCTGCCGCAGGCAGCCAGACCAAACCCCATGACAGCCGTGAGGGCTGCCGCTGCAATCTTCTTGAATCTCATATTTTCCTCCTCCTTCCGGATCTGTCCTTTCTTCCTGATCCCCGGAACGTTCCCATGATGGTATCATCTTACAGGCCTGTGCGTCAAGAATATAATACAGATTTTGTGCATAATTATTCAGATGTGGCCGGTATGTCCGTCTCC
>OCTW011309164.1_pt1 | contig 16533 bp, 12 predicted proteins | sample 1539671 | NCBI WGS metagenome assembly OCTW01 (sample SAMN02144230, study PRJEB22623) | gut metagenome | biome: sheep rumen | host: Ovis aries | place: New Zealand
AAACGAAGCGGATTTGATATTGCGAACGGCAAAAGCCCTTTGGCGGGGTCCGGGGCAGAGCCCCGGCTGAGTAGCAGCAACTGGGGTCAAAAATCCCCACCTTATGCTTGACCATCGCGCGAGAAATTCATAAAATATCCGCCGGTTTAAATATGTGGATTGACCCAAATCTGTCATCCACACAGACAATGCATCCCCCAAGCTCAATCGGATATTCCATGGCTAATCGATTTCAAGATTATATTGCGCCCACAAAGATCTCATATCTCGATGGAAAACCCACAACCATTCACCTGAGAAAATGCCGTATTGTCACCCAGCAAAAGACAAACCGCAGGGAATGGGTCTTTGAGCACGGGCTCATCACGATCGGTTCACTCGATGACAACAATCTCGTGATTAAAGATGACACCGTCAGCCGATACCATGCCCAGATCATTCAGACCGAGGATTCCTATATAATCCGCGACCTCGATTCGACCAACGGTACCTGGATCAATCAGGTCAGAATTAAAGAAGCCTACCTCGCCCCCGGCTGTCTGCTGCGCTTTGGCGAATCTGAATTCATCTTTCAGCCCATGGATGAAGAGGTTGCCGTCATTCCATCCAATGAAGAAAAATTTGGTGACATCATTGGCGGCAATGTCAAAATGCGCGAAATTTATGGCATTCTCGAAAAAATTGCCCCCACCAACGCCACAGTTGTCATCGAAGGGGAAACTGGCACGGGCAAAGAAGTCATTGCCCATACGCTTCACAAAATGAGTCTCCGAGCCAAAAAACCCTTTGTCGTTTTTGACTGCGGCGCAGTCCCCGAATCACTCATTGAATCTGAGCTATTCGGCCACGAAAAAGGCTCTTTTACGGGGGCAATCATGACGCGCCAGGGTTTGTTCGAACTGGCTCAGGGCGGAACCATCTTCCTCGACGAATTGGGCGAGCTCAATCTCGAATTACAGCCAAAACTCCTGCGCGTGCTCGAACAAAGAGAAGTTCGCCGCGTCGGTGCAGCCAAAGCCATCCCCGTCGATGTTCGCGTCATTGCGGCTACAAACCGAAAACTCGAGGAAGAAGTCCGAAACAACCGATTCCGCGAGGATCTGTTTTACCGACTCTCTGTCGTGCGCATATTCCTGCCACCGTTGCGAGATCGCATCGACGACCTGCCCCTGCTCGTCAAGCATTTTCTCAAAAATTCATCTTTTAACCGCGATCTCAATGCCAATCTCAAATTGCGCTCCATTTCACGCGAAGCCCTCAAAGCAATGACGAGCTACACGTGGCCTGGCAATGTACGCGAATTGCTCAATGTCGTCGAACGCGCATGTTCCCTTGCAGATGGCGATTGTATTGAACTCTCGGATTTACCCGAACATATCGCCAAATGCGCGGCACTTCCCGAAAAAGAAATTCCGGCACAAAACACCACATTGCAGGTCGAACCTGCAGAACCCCCCAAAAATACAGCCGAAATTCACCCCTCTCTCGACTACTCCTCCAAGACTTTTAAAGAAGCCAAAGAAGAATGGCTCGCCAATTTCGAAGGCGAATACATTCGTGCCCTCCTCGAACGCAATCATTACAATATTTCTCAGGCATCGAGAGAATCTGAAATCGACCGAAAATATTTCAGAAAATTGATGAAAAAATACGGTATTTCCAATCCGGCCAATGCCGATGCCGATGATTCTGAGGAATAGCTGAAAATTCGGAATGCGGAATGCCAAGATTCCGCATTGATTCAAATTCCCAGACAGTTCATGTCAATTTCGACAAATTCAAGTCCATCCGTCATATCCGGTCGCGCCTCATCCATGGTGATGATCAACCATTCATTCGTTGACCGAAGCGTTTTTTTGAGCAATCGAATTTTGGATGGAATCGCAATCAAATTCACAGAATCGGATTGAATTTTAGCGATCCAGTTCTCCTGGTATGTCAGCATTTCGACGCAAACTGCATCTTCACACATGCCCGGCAATGCACGTATCTCGCGAACCTGAATGGGTTTATCGGGGCAAATACTGGCCCCATCTTTTAATAAGCATCCGGATTTATCAAAAGACAGCCATTGATCTGAATCTGCAACGATAAAGTCTGCGCCGAATTCTTTTTCAAGCTGCGCATCTTCCTCTGCATCGATCAATTTATAAACGCCAAAAGGCCAGTGTGGTTTATTATCACCATCCCGTTCGACAGTGCGCATCAGCAGCTGCGTTTTGCCATCTTTTTGAACGGCAGATTCGAGCAGAGGAACATGCTCGGAAGTTCCCTCGATGAGTTTGAGCGCCCGTGACTGCAAGTGGAAAAAACCGTGCAGAGGCACATGATCACCGCGAGGCCGCGTCCCAACGACGATCAAATCGCGCCTGCCCAAAAAGGCACATTTCGTACCGGCATCCGGCATAAAACCACGCGTCGCAGCAATCCACAATTCATCGCGATTTTCGACAATATCACCATTAAATTCGTGGATTTCCAGTTTAAAAGTGCCGTCCTGTGCATTGCGTGCAATCCATCCCAGACGAAAATGGGAATCCTGATTATCGAGGCAAGCGATCTGCGCATTCTGAGCGACCGAGCGGTTTTCAAACGCATCCTCTTTGCGTTTATAAATTTTTACCTCACCCTCCGGCGTCTGTGCAGCCCAAAGTTCTTTGCCATCCACACTCAAACCATCGATGGACGAAACGACCAGCTTTTCCGATATTTTATGGTTTTGATGAAAGCAGGCATCATGAGTATTGACTGGCTCTGAAACCGGTTTTTCTGTGGTTGTCTGGTCTGTCCGAATGCCATTGCCCGCATCACTTTTTTCGTGATTCTGTGATGGGCGTACCTCATGATTGTTCGAATTTTGTGTCGAATTTTGAGTTGCAACAGAACTTTGAGCCGTGTGTGTGCAGGCAGTAAGGCCAAAAGCCAAAATCAGAGAGATCGTATTCAATTTCATGGAACAGCAGCTTTTATGGAATAACAGCTTTTTATGTGGCATGGGCTATCACCTGAAGGTGATACGCCCATGTTTTCGCGCGTCTATTGTCATGTGATGCCAATACGCCGCGCGCCGGCCGGTAAGTGGCGGCTGCGTATGCGCAGCATAGCAGCCGCAGGTGGACGCGTATGCGCGAGCATAGCGGCCACGTATAAAAAAAAAGCGAGACTATCCAAGAGCCTCGCTTTTTTTAAGAAATATAAACATTTCTATTTAGACATATAGACGTTGACAGGGAAGAAGAGGCTGACGCCAAAGGTTCCGACAACGAAGTTCTGGAAGCGTTCGCGGTCGTCGGCAGGACCACGGGAGAAATCGGCGTATTTGGTCATATAATCTTTCATTTCGAAGTTGAGAGCGACGAAATTGTTCATGAAAAGACGCACACCGAGTCCGATAACGCCAGCGAATTTAGGTCCTTCGAGGTTATTATTTTTAGCTTCCTTGCACACGGAGCCGCCGGCCCCGCAAGCGGAATCCATGATGATGGCACCGAAACCGCCAAAGATATGCAAGTCATAGTTCAGAATCCATCCGAAGACGGAGAATTTACCGAACATAGGTGCATAATAGAGGCCGACATCGAAATTCATATTAGGCTGAGCGATAGCGAGTGTCGAGGTAACTTTTTCGCTGTAACCATCTTTTTTGACGGCTTTAATTTCGTCATTATCCAGATGTAGCGGGTTATAGACGAAGGAAGCGCCCAGTCCGAGGTAATTAGTGAAATAATAGGCGAGTTCAGCGCCGAAACCGATCGTTTGATAGAAAGGTTCGTTTACACCAAACATAGCCATAGGCTGGATCTCAAATCTTCCGGAGCGCAGCAACATCAGATGTCGAATCGGCTCACCTTTTTCGAGGCTCGAAATGCCCTCATCGTCATCAGCAGCGAAAGAAGTCTGAGGTAAAGCGAATGCAAATAATACGATCAACGCCAGAAGGCTAATCCACCGCTTCATGCGTAATCCCATCCTTTAATATCAGGCCGTGGACATTTCCGCAGGCCTGTTGTTCAAACACCAAAGACAATAAAACAACTGAGGACGATTCAGACTACCATTCAGACCGATAAGTCCACGAAGGAGGAAGCCAGAAGCCTACACCAATACCTGCCTGCCAATGCGTGAATACGCCTTTATAATTCCCCACATCTTCGTAGTAGATCCAGCCTTTCAGACCAATATTGAGGCTGAGCCATTTAAGAAGATACCAACGGTGATCGACAGTGATCAAACCGGCACCCAAAAATCCATTGGCACGGGTATTCACTGTTCCGCCGCCGATTCCGAGGGAGAAATCCCAGTGAACAACCGACGTATTGAAAATGGAGAATTTGCCATAAAGGGGAACAAATCCTACCACACCACCCACATACCAGTCCACGATGGAGGTCTTGGGATTGGCATCGGTTGCATCGATGACATCGTCATAAACCTCTGACAAGCCATTCTGTTTGCGATCGGCGACACGCCAATCCTGATAGCCACCATACACACCGACATAGAGCCATTCGAGAATATGGTAGTTAATCTGACCTGCCACACCCACCTGGAACAGCAATGAGTCATTTACCCCACCATAAAACATCGGGGCAAGCTCAACGCGGTTCCGGCGCATAAAGGGCTTGCGCTGAATAACGACAATCTTGTCGTTAAATTCTCGCTTTTTCTTCTGACTTTTGACGACGATACGACTCTGAAATGCATCAGAATCCGAACTGCTCGAAGAAGCACTCGCGGCTCCTTCCGAACTTCCCGATTCCTGACCCATTGCCAGGGCAGGCATCATCATCATAATCAATGCCAATATCATTACACTGAGGACACGGCGCATCAAAAAGCTCCTCATCGTACCATCTTGCGATGGTCCAAGTTGATTAACAGCTGCACATCTTTTTACAACCTGAGCCCGTAAGCTACAACTCACTGCTACTTCGCAGGGCTTTTTCTATATATCACAGTTTTATTGTTTTGTGCAACTAGCCCGGAATAAAATTCACATTTTTGATTTTTTTAAAGGTTACTCCTTTAAAAACAAGGCCTCCACAAACTCTTCTGCCTCGAATTTACGCAAGTCTTCTATCATTTCACCTATCCCTATAAAGTAGACTGGTTTCTTCAGCTCCTCACAAATCCCTATCAGTACACCGCCTTTTGCCGTGCCGTCAAGCTTTGTCAGAATAATTCCGTCAAAATCAATCGCTTCTCCAAAATCACGCGCCTGGGCCAGCGCATTCTGCCCATTCGTCGCGTCCAGCACCAGCAACACCTGATGCGGCGCACCTGACATCGCTTTCCCGGATACACGGTGGATCTTTTTCAGCTCTTCAATCAAATCTTTTTTGTTGTTCAAACGACCCGCTGTATCCGCAAGCGCCACATCAAAACCATGCTCCTTGGCATATTTGATCCCGTCAAATATCGTACCTGACGGATCCGCACCCTGTTTGTTGCGGTAAATTTCACAGCCGCAGCGCACCGCCCATTCCTCGAGCTGCTCTATCGCTGCTGCACGGAAGGTATCGCCCGCAATCAATAAAACTTTCTTGCCCTGCGCTGTCAATTGAGATGCCATCTTGCCAAGTGTCGTCGTTTTGCCTGCGCCATTGACGCCAATCGTTAAAATGACATGCGGTTTTTCGTCGCCAATCACAAACGGTTTTTCGCATGATTTTAAAATGTTTTCGACTTCCTGACGAAGAAGCGCCATTGCTGCCGCACCATCACCTTTATCCTTCAGATTTTCGGTCACCTCATCCAAAAGATGTTCTGCTGTTTTGACGCCAATGTCCGCTGTAAACAAGATTTCTTCGAGCTCATCGACGACAGAACTCTTCAATTCACCTTTAAAAATTCTGCCGATTTGTGCCAAAAATCCATGCGATCGCGTATTCTCGAGACCATCGTTCAAACTGCGCGTTCTTCCGCTTCCTTTCGACGCCGTCTCTGTTTTTTTCGATGCGGACTCGGTCTTCTTCATGCCCGATTTAGGCGTTTCGGATGCAGTATTGGCCTCATTTTTTGATTTATCTGTTTTTTCTATTTTTTTACTCACATCCTTCGATTGGGATGCATCCTTTTGTGCAGATAAATCGCGCTTTTGATTGGACTGAGATTCGGTCTTTGCGGCTTTTTTTTCGGTCTCTGCCTTGACGCGCGCCGCCTCTTCAAGCATGCGTTCAGCCTCCGCTTTTGCTCTGGCTGCCTCTGCAAGCATGCGCTCTGCTTCGGCTTTCATTTTTGCCGTCTCATCCAGATCATCCTGAGTTTTTTCGGCCACCTTCTCCTTCGAAACAGGGATGGTTTCGTTTGTCTTGACAATACTTTTATCGGTGGCCGTATTCGATTTTTTATCGGATTTTTCGCTAATTTTTTCACTCACTGAGGAGTTTTTTTTTCCGATTTGTTTTCAAATCGTTTGGTCAATTCGCTGAGTGCGTCGAACCCATCGTCATCGTCATGGGGTAAATCATTCAGTGGGATCAGTGCGGATCCGAGCGTCGGAAATACGCTGCCATTCTCAGGTTTCGGGACATCCGTAATGTCATCAAAACTCAGCTCGCTTTCACCGACTTCGCCAAAAAGTGAAGCAAAAACATCACCGGTATCGTTGTCCGCTTTGGCGATGATTTCATCCACTGCAAGAATATCCGCAGCATTTCCCTTATCTTCACTGGACTTGGCCTTTTCCTCGTTCGAAACGACTTTCTCAGTTGCGGTTTCTGTTGTGCTTTCTGTTGTGCTATCTGCTGCAGTTTCTGCAGATTTTTTCTCTTCTGCTTTATTTTCAGAGGCAACAACTTCTGATTTTTTCTCTTCAGTTCTGGGCGCTTCTGCTTTGATTTCTTTTTTCTCATCCGCAGAATTCTCGGTTGCTTCGCGTTCATGAATGGCATTGGCCGTTTGAGTGGCAGCACGCCTTTCTTTACGCAGCTCACGACGTTCTTCTTTGGATTTATCCTCGCTCACAGAAGCTCTTTTGGCCTCTTTAATTTCGGCGAGTGACATTTTTTCTTTGTCCGATTGATCTGCAGCGGGCAAAGATTTTTTCGCAGTTTTGTCTTCAAGTTCTTTTGGCTTTTTCTTATCCGATTCAATTTCGGAATGATCTACGCCGTTGGGAAGGATCAAGAGAACGAGGGCGATCAACACCATGATGCCAAATATGATGCCGAGCGTCATCCAGTTTGGTCCGGCAGCCTGTGCCATGGTGTAAGTAATTTGGGGTAACATGATATCTCTCCTTATTCAGGTCACAAAGACCAGAATGATTTACAACATCACACTATTGTATGGCAAGCTATGAAGGTTACTTCCATCCCTTGGGTTTGGGCAGTTTTTTGAGCACGACCTTTCCTGTTCGGACGGCATCATACTCGTAAACATCGCTCAAGAATGCCACAACGCCGCTGTCATCCACGCGGGCATTGACATAGACGACATCGACATCCACCGGGTGATTGAGTTCGATGGTGACCTGCTCAGCGGGTTTGGCATTTAAAATACTATCCACCTTTGCCTTGTCCCACTGGCCATCATTTTTAAGCAGCAGTTCCGCTAAATCCAGTGGATTCTGTACGCGCATGCACCCATGCGAAAGCGCTCTGACGGGATTCTTGAATGCAGCCTTTGCCGGCGTGTCGTGCAGGTACGTATTGTGGGGATTGGGAAACATGAATTTTACTTTTCCAAGGCTGTTTTTGGGATTGGGAAGTTCCCTGACGTAATAGAGCCTGGGATCGCCGACATTGACCTCTTCGTAATTATTTTCGACATAATAATTGGGATTTTCGGCCAGTTTGGGTTCCAGTTCCTCAATGCGAATGCGAGCGGGTACATTCCAGTAGGGCTGATAGATAATCTCGTTAATCTTCGAAGTCTGAATCGGCGTTCGATTGGGGTGAAGCGGATACAGCGTTTCGGGATCGGGCACCTGGCGTTTGGTTTCGGGATCGAGCTGCACCTTATTATTGCCAACGACGATGCGGTGGCGCGCCTCCCGTTGACCATCTTTCCATACCTCTACATAAAAATCCGGAATATTGACCTTGACGTAATACTTGAGAGAGCCGATGGCCAATTCCCGGTATTTCTGAATAGCCAGGTCGATGACTTCCAGCCGTGCCTGCGGTGACACCGCGATATTTTTAAACAAAACATTGTCGACTATTTTTTTGTCAGAAAGCTGATGAACATCGCGGTAAAGCGAAATGGCATCCACGAGTTTCTGATCCATGACATCGCTTTCCAAATCGCCGACGTCATAGCCTTCGGCATGAAGACGTTTTCGAAGTGCAGGCACATAGGCATAGGATTTTCCAATTTTAGGCTCATCCAATTTTGACGGTGCTGCAACTTCGGGCCACCCTCCCGCCTCAATGGCATCCAGATAGGTTTTCCGGGATTGAATGAGCGCCCGATATTGCGGATCCGGGGGCTCTATCGCAGCAAAAGCTTTCTCGATGCCGCGTTTTGCCATGTCCTCCAAAAAGACCTGTTTTCTTGAGGTGACGATCGCTTCGTCCGAGACGTATGGCCTAAAACGATCGAATTTGTAGTCATTTTGCGGGTAATTCAATCGGAGTTCACCGGCCCACTGCGTTAAATCGCATGCAAGCAAAGCATCGAGGCGCAAGAGATCTGTCTGAGAACTGTCACTCACTTTTTTTTGTACGTACTCACAATATCTGGGCAAAATCTTTGAACAATCGTTCCCTTTGAGCATCGCAACCAGCGCCTTTTTGGCAGCTGCCGAATCGGATTGATAATCAAAGCCAGAAGATTGCAGAGCCTTTGCAAGATCTTTTGCATCCGCCTCATTCCATGTGAATTCGCCACCGGCATTGGCAGCGCTGATTTTCTCGGCCAAATTCTTGATTTCGGTCAGATGTGCGGGCGTAAAAGTTGCCCCGGATTCTGGGATGGCTTCGAGAATTTCGATGCCCTTAGCAGCATCTTTTCCACCATGGGAAACGGATTTGACATTTCCGGAATCCAGATATGCCTGAACGACCTTGTCACTGCAAATCCCTGCAAATTGGGCATTCTGCCCGTTGGCACCAGAGACAGCATTGAGCGAAGCCAGCACTTCGGGATCGTGCATGGTCTCATTTATCCATTGGGATAAACTATTATTATCCTTGCCAATTGCAGAAACCGTATCTTCTGTCGCCGATTCTGTATGACTGCCCGAGCAGCCGAAAAGCACGGCGATACAGATTGTCAAAACTCCCAATTTTTTCATAACAACCTCCCAAGACGTCGCGCGTGTAGTTTAAATCGCACTTGCAGAATTGGGAAGTTTTAAGACTATGATAAAAAAAGGCCATAAAAAAGGTGACGCGTATTGCCGCAGGCAATAGCGGCACCCCGGCGCGTATTGAGGCTGCAGGCCGAAATAGCGCCGTTATTCATGTTCCATTTCATCCTCACCCACGACATCATTCTCGGGGGGATGAAAATCGAGATCGATAAAGAATTGAGCGGTCTCTAAAGTCACTTCGTAGGCCTGGCTGCGCATATTTTCTGCGCGGCTGCTCAGAAAAGACCCAATCAGCGTATTGGTTCCCCAGGAATTGTTGTCAGTATCACTGCTTCCGGATTTAAACCAGCTTTTGATTGCCTCGAGCCGTTTTTGTGCACTCGCCATGACCTGAATCGTGACGCGAATCATGTAGTTGTCGGCAGGCAATTCGGTCAGCGTCATGGCCTGAATACCGAAATGCGAAAAAGCTTTTAAAAAAGCGGCTTCATCGCGGTATCGCAGCCAGTTGGATGCGCCACGCCAAAGGATGAGACATGGGGATTCGAAAGGATCGAGATAACAGCGCTGTGTTGCTTCGAGCTGGCTCTTTCGAATCGTTTTTTCGCCATCTCCGCTCAGCAGAGAGATATGGATTTGGATCGTATTTTCCCAGCCATTGGTCAGTATGGGACGAATTTTGGCGATAAATTCAGACATGCTCAAGTTACAGAGAATGCGTTTTTCATTCTCGGTGCACTGAACCATATCCGAATCGGCAAACGCATGCGCAGGGACGATGACGGAACTCAGCGTCAATACCAAAAAGACAAGGGTGTAAACGAACGACTGACGCATGAATTCTACCTCACAAAATTGGCGATATTGCCCAGCGAGAATAGGAAAATTCCGTAATCGCATTTATAGCGGAATCCGAAATTGAACGTCATGTCGGCGGGGAAATATTCGCGTTCATGTCGTGGTTTAACACCCAAATAGATCGTTTTGGGATCGAGAGAATTGGCCCATGTAGCCCCGACGAGTGCAAAGATTTCGAGGGTATGCGGTAAAATCTGCCATGCGTAACTTACCGCAAAATGGACGAGGAAATCTTCATATCCCAGTCCCGAAGCTCCCGTCCCAAACAAATCGTATGCCCCGCGATCAGAAGGATTTAAGCGATGAATACGTGAAGGAACCAAATCATTGAAGTCGTTGAAGAAATATTTTTCAAAGAAAGGCGACTCACCGTACAGCATTCCTGCAAACGAATTGAGCCGAATGACATGATGTGGCACGACTTCGAAATTGCTCTGATGTGCGGCATTCATTTTAATAAAGGTATAATTGGAGATAGCGGATTCAAAAGTCCCGCGAATTCCCACGGATACGAAATGCCCGTTCGTCGCCATTTCTCGTCCCGGACGATTGTCGTATGCCATTCTGAATTCGACATTCGTCAGGTGGCTGTAACCTTCTTTTAGGAAATCATTGAGCCATTCCGTCGCAGGATACATGTCATCATCCCTGTGAAGGTTCATGTATTCGAGCCGAAGCATGAGACGGACGTGAGGATGAGGGGCAAATCCAATACCGACATTTGCACCATGGCGCTCAAAGACGAGCTCTCCCTGTTTTTTGAAGGATGATATTTCATCAAATGTCGTAGGCAGATCGACGGGATTATTGGTTGCAAACGCGCCTTCATGGGCATGCATGGACTGAATGGAAAACATCAGGGAAATGGGATAGCCGGCGATCGTTGGCACCAGATAATTGAGATCGAGCGTATAATCATTGACCGTCGTTGCAGCAAATCCCAGGCGGAAACGATGATCGGTATTGAAAGGTGCCAGCCATGAGACATCGAGCCCAAGCCAGAATGGCGATTTATCGCTCGATCCGATGTAGTAACGGTTGAAATACAGTCGGCTTCGTTCCTTGACATGCAGATCGATAGAAAGTGCACCGCTCTGAGTTCCCGGGTGAAGTTCCATCTGAACGGATTCGAAAAGTCCCCCGAGTGCGAGCTTAAAGCGAGCTCTTTCGAGTTGATCGAGTGTCAGAGACGTCCCTTCATCGACGCCGAGCATTTTGAGTATGGTTTCGCGAGAAGTGGCCATATTGCCCGAAACATGGATCGATTCTATCCTATATTCCGGGTTTGGCAGTTCCAGTTCCATGCGTCCGAGCTGTTCGGAACGTTTGTCCTCCGATGAAATTCCATCCTCATGAGCATATCCGGATCCTTCCTGGCGATTGGTTCCGGCGAGCTCCTCTTCATTGGGAAGCATTTCTGCTTCGGGAATGTACATTTCTGTCTCATCGGCATCCGCGATACCAGGGTAATCCGATTGATTCGAAAAGGCATTCTGATCAGCACCGGCCTGCTCAATCCCCTGTTCATCCGTCCAAATTTGCTCTGGCTGTGCGATTTCCTGGGCATGTGCGTTCATACAGATCATCATGCCTAGTACCGTCAAAAAAACAATGCGACTGCTCATGGACTTCATGTTACACTCACGAGCCTTAAGCCCCAAACCGAATAAGTGTTGAAGCGAGTTTGAGTAAGGATTATCCGACAAAGATATGGAACGACTTATAACGTTCGGCATAATCCCGGTATGTTCCCGAGATATCGATGATACCAATAAATTCTGTCGCTCTTTTTGGGCTGATGTTGACAATCAGTTTGTTGAGATTTTCCATAATGAAATAGAATCCCATGCCCGCGCCCCCCTGTTTTTGCTCGATCTGATCGCTGCCCATGGCGAAGCAGCGCGCGAGGTACCCTCGTACCTTTTCGGGAGTGAGTGACCCGAAGCGATCACGTACCGAAATGACGAGCTGACTGCCATCGCTTGCAAACGAGAAAAAGCAGGTCTCATCGGGCTGCAGCTCGACGGGGACTGTTCGCGACCTTCGAGCATAAGGCCGCACACCATTGGGGTACACAGGGGCATTGTAAATCGCATTCATCAGCAATTCATCGGCTACAGCTGCAACTGCAGAGATGATGCGTCGATTAATGCCTATATTGGCGGCATACATCGAGAGTTCATCGATGAGCGGCGTTTTTTGCAGGCTCGAAGAGACTTCATAACATACGGGCGTTGCACCGTAACAAAGGTATTTCTCCAATCCAAAAATATCGTTGCGAATAATTTTTCCCACAGTCGTAATCAATTCATGTGGGTAATAATCATGTGTATAGGCGACGATATTCGTCGCAAAAGGCATTTCAAAAATGTATTTGAGTTCTTCTCGTTCCCTGCGCGAAGCGAGCAGCAAAATGCGCGCCTGACCATTGACCCAGTGTGAGGCTGGTTGTTGGGAAAACCAGACCAGAAACTGGTTAAATGCATTAAAGCCCCCTTCACCCAGGAATTGCAGCTGTTTATCGTAATCTGCGACCAACAGATCGAAACATCTTTCCTGTAAAACGGCCTGAGCTTCCTGAATACTGGAGACGACATGAAGGTTACATCCAGTAGCTGACAAAACCTTCGTCAGGACCTGTTCTTCTTTGGGAGTCGAAACGAGAAGAAGTATGGAAGCGGTATCTGTTATGAGCGTCTGAACAACTTTCATGCGCTTTTACCCATGAAGAGGAGAAAAAATAATCAAAACTACAAACTTTGTTCCAGTTTCTTGTCGAATTCAGCAATCGTCGGAATGTACCGAATCTGAAACGGATCGAAAATAATGCCGTCGTTGCGTTCAGAGAATTTGAGCGAAGTAATGGAAATATCCGCAGTTTCAGGCTCAATTGGCTGATAGCTGAGCGATGTCGTTCTCTTGGTACTGGCAATACGTCGATATGCCGAGGCGTCTGCAGCACTGTAGGCGGCAGATCCGGTCACAAAAGAAGCCGCATGCACACTGATATTTTGAAGTGCATTCTTAAGCTTTTCGGCTTGCTCGCTCGTCAATTTTGAGCTGTTGATGGCAATAATGGGCAAGGCCACCGGAGAAGATGTATAGACAGTCTTGAAGCCTGAGTCATAGCCATCGAAAACGAGTGCCAAATCCGCCTTCCCAACTTCCAGCGCATTGATGGCAGAACGAACGTCGCGCACCTCTTCGACAGAAAAGTATTCTGTCGCTTTGGCTTCATGTCCAAGTGCAGACGCCGTCACAAAAGAGCTTGCCAAAGAAAGATTCGCCACCACCGCCAATCGTTTTCCACGATAGTTATAAAGTTTGTCACTGCCGCTTTTGGTCGCAATCAGCTTAAGGGGACGCGTCGTCTGACCATTTGAGGAAAGCATGGCCACCGGCCTGAAGGTGCCACCTTTGCTCGAAAAATAATCCGCATCCAGGATGACTGCATCGATCGAGGACTTGGATGCTTCAAAATCACCAGCACGGGCAAAAGATTGACCTTCCCACTGCATGCCCGTCTGGGCACTCAGCTCCTTGGCAATCTTATTCACGTATGCGTTGCGCTCCCCACCATCTTTAAAATCGAGATTGGGCGCATATATCGCAATAATATTGGCGGCTAAAGCCAAACCCGGGAATAGACTCAGAATGGCTGCCAGGAAAAAGCTAAACGAATACTTCATGTCCCTTTCCTCCCTTAATCACCGCCCCATACGCGTTGTTTGGATGCAATCATTCTGCGGACATCTTCCGATTTTCGGGAACTCGTCATGGAAACATATTTCTCATAGTACAGAGTTGCCTTCGCACCTTCACCCGTTTCATCCAGGTAAATTGCGTAATTCAATACGGCCTCTGGTATCTTTTGATTGGCATATTTCTCGAGTATTTCACCGGAATTGATCAATTTCTGAGTCATCAGTTTTGCGAGTACCAGATTATACTGATCAGACACTGAAATACTGTTCAAAGCATTGAGCCGATTGTAATTTTCCAGGGCCGTTTCATATTTATGGGATTTCAAAGCCTGATAGCCGAGTTTTCTGCGAATGGCAGCTTCGAGATTTCTCTCATCCTTACTGCCATTTTTTGCATTCAGCGTGGACAAGGCCATTTCGTAATTTCCCGTTTCGTAATACACATACGCCAGTTCGAACGAGAGATCCAGGGTACCATGGGGAATGATGTCCTGGCGTGCCTCAAGCGGGAGCGAATTAAACTCTTTTTGAGCCGATTCAAGTGCCGACTTGGCGATCGAAAAACGTTTTGCCCGTATGTTCGACAAAGCAGACAAATAGTTGTAACGCACCTTATCGGGAGAATCGAGTCCATCCTTAAATCGCTCAACCCGGTTCAGCTGGCGGTCAGTCTCTTCGAGGTTTTTGGCATTATACGCCTGAATGGCCTGATGAAGTGCCACGGCAGCAGATGCAGGTGAGTCAATGACGCCGAATTCTTCAGCTTTCATGAGGGATTGATTGGCTTCATCCCATTTTCCGAGACTCGACTGTGCCACGGCCATCAAATACCAGCCAGCTCCGCCCAGGGCATCGGACGACTGTGTCTTTTCGAATTCTTTCAAACGCTTGAGTGCATAATCAAATTCTCCGTCCATGATGTCGAACTGAGCAGCAAGGCGCACGACATCCGGATCATCCGCTGCGATTTGTTCCGCCATCTGGTAAAATTGATGTGCTTCATCCAATTTGCCTTCGAGAATCCCGAGCTGAGACATACTGCAATAGGTCTGCGTCGTATGAATATCCATCGACAAAGCCTGATCAAAAAACGAATGTGCCTGCTCAAACTCACCGAGCATCATGGCATCTGCCCCCTGGTGGAGCAAAGTCAGACTCAACATTTCCCAGGCAAGATGATTGTTTACATTCTCGTCAATCAGCATCATCAATAAATCCGAAGCCTGAGCATAATTCTGCTGCTCAAGATACTCGCGGGCGAGATAAACGCCATAAAGGCTGTTTTCGGGATGTTCTTCGCGAAGCTGGCGATGAATATCGACAGACTCATCTACCTGGCCATTTTTCCTGAGCATCACGGCACCAAAATGCAGATCATCCGGATGCGTCGTTTCTTTTATCAATTCACGCACATCCTTGATGGCATTGGAATCACCGCGAAGCATGCGTATATACGCCAATTTTAACTTAATATAGCGGTAATCCGGCATTTTCTTTTCGAGTGCCTTGAACAGCTCCTCTGCTTTATCCAGATGTCCCAGTTTTAACTCACTGTCTGCGGTAAAATACTCCGCACTCATGTGGGTACTGTCTTTTTCGAGCACCACAGCAAAACGCTGTATGGCCTCCTCGTACCGCCCCGACAAATAATAAGCACTCGCGATGGTATAGAGCAAATCACTGCGCTGTGGCTCTGCCTTATAGGCCTGCTCATAGAGTTTGACCGCCTCATCAATTTGACCGCGCTCATATTTGACATGGCCCATATTAATTTTGGCAATGACATCATCCGGAGCCAATTCCAGCAATTTAGAAAGTGCAGATTCGGCACCTGCCACATTGTTTGCCTGAATATATGCCGAAGACAAGGCCCGATAGGCATGCGCATCATCGGGCGTCGCCGCAGCATAACGGCCAAAATATTCCTGTGCACGCTGGGAATCCCCCTTGTCCAGCGAAATCTTGCCCAGAACAAAATAGGCTTCGGGTAAATTCTCACGCTGAGAAACCACTTCCGTCAAAAGCGCTTCCGCCTCATCCCGCTTACCTATCTCGTAGAGATTCAATCCCAGATAATGCTTCAATTCGAGGTTGTCCGAATGCTTTATCAGCGCATTCTCCAAAACTCTGACACCCTCATCGCTCCGTTTTAAGGCATACATCACATAACCAAGTCGGATATATGCCTGAACCATGTTGGGTTCCGCTTCGATGGCCTCCCGATACCGTTTCTCTGCCTGTTCGAGATAGGATAAATCCCCGCGCTCTTCTGCCTGCCGCTCGAGCTTAATTCCACTATCGTAGCTTTCCTGCGCCTGTTTTGTCGCATAGTGAGACTGTGCATACAAATCCCCACCACCCAAACAAATCGCAGCAGTCAACAATGCCGTAAAGATTTTTTGATGACGCATTGAACGCTCCTTATCCTCGGGCTTAAATGCCAATCAGAAAATCATTTTACACAATTATAAACCCTCATGACAAGCATTGTTCATATCGTTTTTTTGTTATGTGTTACTACTCAGCCGGGGGCCCTAACAAAAGCCATCGCATTCTAACATCTATGCCTAAACATATGACAAATCAACGACTATACCATGCATTTATGCATGATTATTCTCTGTTCATCATGTACAGACGACACGATGTCGGCTGCCGACCGTCGAGCCAGGATGGTGAGACGGGCGGGTTCCAATGGGCATGAGATGGGCA
>OCTW011486207.1_pt1 | contig 16529 bp, 11 predicted proteins | sample 1539671 | NCBI WGS metagenome assembly OCTW01 (sample SAMN02144230, study PRJEB22623) | gut metagenome | biome: sheep rumen | host: Ovis aries | place: New Zealand
CGCGCCGCAGTACCTGCATTCGTAGACGTCGCCGCGCTTGTGCAAGGCCTCGCCGCAGCATTGGCAGATCATCCGTTCCATGTAAAAAGCCCCCGATTCGCGTTTGAAATATGGTGTCCTATGGATTTTAGCACACCGGGGGCGATTGCCAAAGGTCAGAATCTCTATGAGACGACGTTCGAAGGCGGGACGCATAGAGGCACGCAATCTGTCCTTAGCTGACGTCTTTCGCGGCTATTGAACTTATGTCGTTTCAGAAAGGATCCTTCATCGCCCGGACATTCGCGCAAAACGATGGCTATTCCGCTTTCTTTGCCCTTTTCAGGAAGTAGAAAAGGAATCCGATCGCGATCATCGCGGCCATGATTCCGCCTCCTAGCCCTAGCAGGAAGCCAAGGGATTTCCCGTTGTCGAGGTTCGTGAACCCATAGGGGTAATAATATGGCCAAAGCGATTCGGGAAGCGCCCCACCATGCTCGTTTCTTGCAATCATGATGCGGCTGATCAAGATAACCCAGTAGAGCAAAGGGGCGATCAATGCGACGAAAGGGGAATATGCCTTCGCGCTTCCTTTCATCGCGAAACCAAGATAATCGCTCACGATGAGGATGGGCAATAGGAAATGCTTGAAGATCGAGGCGGGCTTCCAATACCCCGCCATCCATATCTTATCTGGCAAAACGAAGGCGGAGACGATGAAGGTGACGAGGATCATCATCACCGCGGAGAACTGAATGAGGTCGACGGCCAAGGAAGCTTTCTCCTCCTTGCGGATGAACCCGACTAGATTGAGCGCAAAGACAAGCGCGGCGGACAAAGTCGCAAGATACACCGACCAATTCGTAAAGAAGAGAAACGGCGAAATCGGATCACCGTCAGGGGTGAGGTTAGGTAGGATGAAACCTATGAGGGTGGATGCGATCGCGATGAGGAGGACGATCGAACGGAAGATCAACTTGAATAGCGGATTGGCTTTCATATTTCGCCTTTCTATTTTGGGCGGGGATATTTTGCCACTACGGAAGCCAAAAGCAAAGGCGTTAAGGCCATGGCGATCCTTAGATTTGTCTTGGCGGCCACCCTACCACATCTTCCATCCGCATGCAGAAGAATCTCTTTATTGCGATCAGCTTAAAGCGGTAATCCTTCTTTTCTGGAAATCGCTTCTATAAGACCCCCCAAGCAAAAGGATGATGGGTTTCTATAAACGGGGCGTATCTCCAAAGGGTCCGCAACCCGCGCTTCTCCTTGTTTGGGCTAGTCGCCCACGCAGAAGAAAGGGGGCGATTCGCCCTATAAAACAAGGATGATATAAGGCTTGCTCAAAATTATTAGTCCGCATTTTTTTCATTTTTTTGAGAATTTTGCGGTCGAATAATTGTTCGTAACAGCTTCTATAGCCCCGGTTCCTAGCTCTTTTTCATTCACGAAACCTAAAAATTGCGCCGATGTGGCGCCACTTTTTGTATCAATATCTTGAAAAGCCCATATCCTGAAAAAGCGACGCACTGGAATCATCACGGACACGGTGAATAGAATCCTCATGGCGAGGGCGAAAAGGTACGTCCGCTGAAGCAGTGGCGATCATCGCTTGCCCGTACCCTTATTTAGCTAGGCACAGCACCCCGAATTCGATGCGCTAGAAGAGAATTCGCATACACGCTAGGCTTCTTTTACGGATAAGCAAAATATTGAAGTGACTAGATAAGTCACCTATATAACTATCGTAGATAGTTGACATATCTCCTTTTGGAAGTTATTCTTCCCCCATCTTTGGAAGGGAAATTAGACATGAAGAAAAATAGAATCCTTCTCTCGCTTGCCATTGCCTCGCTACTTGCTTCTTGCGGCCGGCAAACCTCCTCATCCCTAGCTAGCTCCGACCCGCTTCCTTCTAGCGAAGCGCCCACCTCCATCGTAAGCGAAGAACCCTCCCTCGCCCCCACTTCTTCCGAAGAAGAGGAAGAAGAAGGAGAGTGGCCGGAAGGAGTCAAAAATGAACTCGATGACACTTTCTTTGGCCTTGATCTTCCCTTCATCGAGCTAGGCGAAGAAGGATATGGGAACGCGTCTTACGACCTCTATGATCGTTGCACGATGACTTTGATCGGAGGAAATGACCTTACCGCGGTTGATCTCGCTAGCTACGCCGCGAAATTCATTCGCGCCAACTTCGAGGAAGATGACTCGGTCGATGAAGGAGGGGATTACCCCTGCTACTTCTTCAAGAAGACTTTGGAGACGGAAGATGGCGACCGCCACGTCAAGGTCGCGATCCGGATCGTCGACGAAGACGGCGAGCCCGCGAACGCCGGTCTAATCGAGATCGAAATCAGCACCCCCTATATTTACGCTTGGCCATCCGAATTCTTGGCCTATTCCCTCTATTACGGTTATGGAAGCGAGGCGACCGTGCCTTCTTTCTCATCAGCCGACTATTACGATATCGACGAGGCGAATGGAATCGTCTACGCCTATACCTCTAGCATCGTCCTAGCGACCTTTAGCTATGCCGGATCCCTAGTGGAAGCAGGATATGTGCACCAAGAGGAGAAATTCGGGCTCGATGACCTTTTCGTCTCTCCCGATGGCACTTTCTCCATCGCCTTCCACGCCGATACGGAAATAGGCGCGCTAGTGATTCGTCTCGCTGGGCTCCCCGCCTATCCTGAAGAAGCCATTAAGGCGTTCTACGAAGCCTATGAAGGGCCTGAGTTGAATCTTCCTTCTTTCGATATCGATGGAGTGACTTACCGCTTCGTCATCGATTCGAACAACGCGATGTATGCGAATTTCGGCATGGGCGACATGGTGAACGCCACCTTGATCGTTAATGGCATCTCCCTGGAGCAATGCAACGCCTACTTCGCTTCCTTAGCGAATCTAGCGACCTCCTATTCTGGCGAAACGACATTGACCTACTTGTTCGAAGTAGGCGAAGCGACCTACCGCGTCGAAGCGACTTATAAAGAAGACGCGTCCGAATTGCGGCTAGTCTACTATCCTTGCCCGATGAATCCGCGCTACACAAGCTGGCCAGCGGAGCAGATATTAAGCCTATTCAGCAGCCTCGTCTATGAGACCGTGCCCGAGTTTGAAGGCGAAGCGGATTACTTCGAGATCCGCTCCCTAGGCAATGGCGCCTATTCAATGGGCGACTTCCTGATGATCGCATGCGAGGATTATCTGGCGGCTCTTGCTTCCTATGAGGCGACTTTGGAAAGTGAACGCTTCACCAAAGTTGCCGAGAGCGAAACGGGCGTCGTCACCTATTACTCCCAATCCCACCGCATCGTCTTGTCGCTTCAACCAGCCGAAGGCGGGCTCACGATTCAAATCAGGGAATCGGTCCTCAGCCTAAGCGAAGTCCTAGAAGGCAGGATCCCATCCGCCAACCTATTCGACCTGCCGACTGGCTCCTATTGCAACGTCTTCTCTCTGATCGATGGCACCTTGATGGGCGCGCCCTATGACTTCGCGACCATTAGCTCTAGCTTCCCTTCCGAAGAAGCGGCCAAAAACGCCTTGCCTGGTTACCTCGAAGGCATCGTCGCAGCCGGATACGTTGAGTTAGCCAATGAGCCAGAAGGCTCTGAAGAAGAGGAATCCCAATCGGAGACCCACATCTACTATAGGGATGGACTTCCCCTCCAAGTCACCTGCCAAGGCAACGCGATCATGACGACTATGGGCATTCCCCAAGCGCTATAATCGATAGAGGATCAAACCATATACATTGGGCGCAGCCGCTTGGCTGCGCCTTTTTGCATCTTTTTAAGATTCAAAGCCAATTCAAAGATAAGCGCTTTTGACCAAGTGTTACGCGATGAGAGGCAAATTTGGGCTTTCATCGCGAAACATTGAATATTGATTTGTCCTTGAGGAAACTCGATTCCGCACCAAATTCCAAGCGACTTTTTGGTAGTCCCGCACCAAAATCGGAGGGAGTTTTTGCGAATATCGCACCAAAATAGGATCGGCAAAGAACCGCTTGTGGTTTATTTGCCTACAGGCAATTTGATTGCATAGCGCGGAATGCGAAAAGGCTTCTTTTTGCTAAGCGGTTATCATCTCTAACTGGCTAGGCAAATCGGATAGGCTCTTATCCTTATATATAATAAGGTTTATATGCTGGATGCGGATCGGCGGTAGGACTAGAGGGTGATTACGAATAGATTCACTAGGCCTACCGCCGCTTCCGCATGTTCGTTCATCGAATATCCCCATATAACAAAGAAAGCCCCCTAGGTCTATTTTGTCCCTAAGAGGCTTTGGCTATTTGTATTAGGCTTAACGATTATCTATCTTCCTTCTTGCGGCGGAGGAAGGCGAAGCCGGTGGCGGCGATGAGGCCAGAAACAAGAACGCTTGCGATTACCCAAGAGGAATTGCCATTTTGCGTTGCGCTACCAAGTATCGATTCCCTTGAAGCATGACTGATTTTGCCAGAAGCGATTCGGCCAAGGAAATCGTAGTCCTCGCCGTATTTTCTGACAACGTAGTCATATGCTGACAGGAATTTCTCGACTTCGTTGCCCGAAGCATTTGCCCTAGCGTAATTGAGTTTATACGTTGAGATGATGCTCGCGGTGAACCCGGACTTAATCGCATCCCAGGCATCCTTGTCGAGGGTAGATCCAGCGTAATCGCAGATATCGATGCCTAGCTGCTCCACGCCATGTTCGTCGACGTAAGTTCCCATGTTGCCGTAAACCAAATTGAACAATGTGCTATCAACGTTGACGGACTGGGTGCCGCCAGTAACCTTAACAAACGTTGGTACAGTATAATTGGCAGCGTTGGGATCGGACGACTTATCTGTGTAGGAAGCAAATCTCGGCGTCCCGTTATTATAATTCAGATAAAGATACCTTCCGGAATCCTGCACGTTTTGAATTGCAGACCCATTCACAACCCAGGATCCATAAGCGTCTTTCGTTCCCTTTGGGGTAATGGAGTTCTTGTTGCTAACCCAGGCTAAATATTTGCCTTCGGCGGTTTTGAAGGAAACCGAGCCACTTTCTGACCCTGCCTCAACGGTAAGAAGCATTCCCTTCGAAACGCTTGAATCATAGGCTGTAGCAACGCCGTAATCGGTGCTAGCACCACTAAAAGCTGTCAATTCATATTTCGTCGATTCTTTGTCGACTGCAACAACGGCAACAGTGTCGCCAACTGCAACCGTGGTCGAAGGTGTAAGGACTTCCGGAACATCCGCAGTAATTGTCATATTTTCAAGAGTTGTGTTCACGATGACTTCAGCGGACAAGGAAGGATTGGCTTTGCTAGTCACGACGACGATAGCGGATTTGCCTACGGCATTTCCAGCGCTGATGAGTCCGGTGCTAGAAACGGATATGCTAGAGCCGACATCGGAATTCTCTTCGTCGATCGAATATTCCACTTCTTTGGAATCAGTGGTATTCGCCGGGTTATAAGTCACAACAAGCTGATGGGTCGTATTCCTTAAAAGGTCCAACTCGTCACCCGTATCGAGTGTAATGCCTTGCAGTGGATTGTTGGCTTGCTCGATAGTGATTTCAAATGAGGCGACTCTCGATTCGGTGAAAGTTGTGTAAACATACACAGTCTGAAGCTTATGGGTTGCGTCAACATCTTCGCCATGGGTGAAATCGTAGGTGAACGAAGCGGCAGCCACGGCGTTTTCGTAGTCGCTATCATCGTAGGAGAAACGAAGTTCATCGTCAGCGATGTTCGCGGTTGAGCCGAAATAGGTGTTGGCGACTCGAGTATCAAATATCTCAGAGATATCGAGGGATTCTCCTTGGGTGTCTGCCAAATTGTTGTTGAACGTGATGGAGTTTACGGATGCATTGGTGTCGGCCATGACCTTGACGGCGATCGTGGCGTAGACGCTAGGCAAAGCTTCGGCAGCCACGGTGATCGTGGTTTCGCCAGCGGCGACGCCATAGATTCGGCCGGTGTCAGTCACGTTAGCGATGGATGTATTGGAAGAGGACCAGACCAATGCGTCTTCGTAATCTTCGTTATCGGTGTCTTTGGCGGTAATGTCAACCATCTTGTAGCCCGATGAACCACTCCCGCCCGTTTTTACTTCAAGTTTGCCATCGACCCAGGGCGTTCCAGCTTTTGCGCTAGCAACAATGGAAGCGGGCCTCGGAGAAACGGTCACTGGAATGGCGGTCTCGCAATCTGTTCCGGACACACTGATATGAAGCGAGGTGGAGCCAACTTTCTTGGTTGTGATTGTCAAAGTTGCAACGTTATCGGCAATCTCCGAGGGAGCAACGCTGATATAATCAGAAGTTTCTAGCCCTTTCTTTTCATCCTCATCGAATGTAAATGACCAATCGGGATCATCTATATTCTTAACAAGAACTTTAACGGATGTATCGCTGCTACCTTTGAGCATTGAAACCGAGGACGCGGAGTCAGGGTTTAATTCGACAAGCGGGTCAGTTGAGACCATAGTGATAACAATCGAAGTAGCTCTGTTTTGCGCGCTGAAGGAGAAAGTTACAGAAGAAGCATCTCCGGTCCATGTCGCATCATTACCACTAGACGTAACCGAACCTCCTCCAGCAGATATCGAAATATCTCCCATCTTTTTATCATTGTCACCAATGAACTCAATCTTAGCCATATTGCCAATTGTTGAATCAAAGGTCAAAGAAGAGTTAGCATAAAATCTATATTCCGTAGTAGCAAAGGCTCCGTCCGTCGACGAAATAGCGATACCACTTTTTGACATAGCATCCGCTGAATTATTTCCCGTGGTCGACCCTTTGTCGGTTCCCGCAACAAACGTGACGCTTTCCGGAGCAGTGACGGTTAGTCCGCTGATTGTGATTACTTTCTCAACGTTCCCTAGGGTGTACACACCAGTTACACTAGTTTGGTTAAGCGATAGAGGATCGCCGCCATTCCAAACCATCGACGACGCAATGTTTGTTTGAACTTCTACATCGTCGATTGTGGCGTAGATGACCAAGCCTGTTGGATCGAAGTATTCTCCAGCCTCATACTTGGTTGTCGTGGGAGCGACAGTCACGCCCCTAATGCTATTCAAAACCTTCGGATTCCATTTGGCATAGAAGGTTGTGTCCTCGGATATTGTGTATTGTGTCGTATATGCTGGTCCGTAAACTGTGCCTGTTCCCGCTTCATTAAGCGCCCATCCAGCCCAGTTATACCCGTCTTTGGTCAAGCCTCCTGTGTTGCCTAGAACTGTAACGGTATTATTCTCGGCATCATATTCGTTGGAATCGGTTGGGGCGGTGCCCGTGCCGCCGTTTGCATCGTAGGTCACAGAATATTCTGTCGCTGCAGTTACTTCACTGTAAAACTTTGCCTCGCTAAATTCGACAAACTTGTTACTAGAGCCAGAGACCGTGACATTGAAGGTGAACTTATAGTAGGAATTTGACCAATCGTGCCCAGACGGCTTATCGAAGGTAATTGTACTGTTTGCATTAAAGGTTTCAGTAACAACATCGGTAATGCTGGAGAAAGCGGCATTACTAGCGACTGTCATTTTTAATGAATTAACCGTTATGGAAGAGGCCGCGCCTACCGTCAGTTCGACCTTTGTGACATCGGCCAATATTGGTGTTTTAGAATATACTGTTCTATCGGTCTTTGTGATTGACTTTCCGCCAATTCTCCAAGGAGTCGTTTGAGCGTTGCCAGAAATGTTCCAGCTAATCCCGCCAACAGTAACATCGCAGTTGCCAGCATAGCTATTGTTCGATCCGGCAGCGGGCGTCAAGGTGTAAAAAACTGTTTCATCCGCCCTCACCATCATCGGCTGGGCACCACTAGCAGAGAACGCCGCCCCCACTGCAGCACCTATCCCTGCCACTGCCATTGATAGGCATAAGGCCCATCCAGCGATTCTAAGTGTTTTCTTGTTCATAGTTTCTATTTCTCTCCCTTTCTTGAAATGGGCGGCCACTCCTCTAGATAGGCTTGGTTGCCTTATGAACATGTCCCATCCCTTGTTCCCTTCGCCCATGAGCTTTGTGGGAGTGCTCGGCAGCAGGATCCATAAGATGGGGTTTACCCTATTCCATGATTTTTCCTTCATCCCTTCCAGCGGTTTTGAATGCCCTGCTTCGGGCCGGTTACGCTCCAAAGGAAACAAGAGGAGGATGGAACAGAATGGAAAGTGGGCCCTTACGTTTGGGCCCACTAAATAGAGATATACCTGGTCGTAGACCCTATGTGTGAATGGGGCCCTCCTTACAGCCCTTTATCATAGTCACGGGTGTATATTCCTGTCAAGCGCGGGAACGATATGCGCAGCAAAAAGAAAGCCTACAATCGAAGGATTTATGGGCAGTTATCGAAATAGATGCATTTATTACTTAGTAAATGCTCCAAAACAACGAAAAAATCGCAACCGTTATGGGGTTTGAAAATGATTTCACTTATACCGCAACCGATACCCTTTGCATTTCGCATTCGGGTTCTTGCTATTGAGGCAACCGTATACCGCCGCGTCGATCACGCCTAGCTCTTTCGCGGCGTCATAGGCCGATGCCCATGTCTTGATGATGTTGCCTTTCTCGTCTAATCCAAGGACCGCTCTTCTAGTCCTGCTTTTCTTTTCTTTGGGCATCGGCCCAGTGTCGGCGTAATAGAACAAATACCCTTTGGCTTTGCTGCCAGTCTGAAGCGCGCTTTCGATGGTCGTTATTCCTATGCCTAATTGCCTAGAAGCCATAGAAATGCTCGGGAAGGCCAATTCCTCATTTGTGCATAGGTTAATGCCTATGATGCCTCGTTTGGCCCCTGGGGTGCCTTTAGGCATATCCGCAAGCATTCCCCCTTCGTATTTCCATCGATACCCATGCGCGGTTAATCCATACTTGATGGCCTTATGGATGTTTGTTGCATATTTTGAACCATAGAAGCTTGCAGCCTCTGAAGCGGACTCAAAATAGCGGATTTCGAGTCCGCTTAAGTCGCACTGAACCACTCTCCTTGCTATCCCTGCCATATGAAGGCTATCCCTTTTTTCCAAATAAGGCCCCATAGGGGTTTCCCTAAGAGGCCTTCGTTGTTTAATTAAGGATTTAAGGTTTGATTATCTGTCTTCCTTGCGTTTATGAATCAATGCAAGCGTGCCTACACCTAGTAGAACAGAGGAAGCAACTATAGTAATTACGACTGGCAAAGTCGAGGTGGTTTCATCTTGCTTTGCGGCAAAGTTGAAAAGATTGGTTTTCTTTACCAATGAATAATGATCGCCGTCATCAAATTGATCGCCGTTTGCTTCTGCCCAGGCGGCCAGTCTTTCTCTTCCTCGCGCAACGAGAAACACATCAGAAGTCATGAACAGGTCTCTCTGATCTTCGGTTAGATTATTATAGTTATCCCTTGCAGTGGAATAATAGGCTTTGCAAGCAGTTCCGGAGGTGAAGTCGTTGTAACTTACGGTGTCAAAATGCAAATTATTCGTTACATAATTTTCAACTGCGGTCAAATTTGCAGGTTTAGGATTGGAAACGCTTTTAAAAAGGTAAATATCCTGTTGCCCAGAACCATAGCACGAGAAGATATCACTTGTTGAGTTATACCTTAACCAATTGTGACTATTCGTGCCCTGAGCTTTGACGGTGGCTACAGATGTGCTTGCATCAATAGCTATCGAGAAGACGCCGTTGTCACCTACCGTGCTTGATGACGCTGTCTTTAAGTGATTAGAACTATTGGATGCAGCGTATAGATAAGAATCGTCGCCCACTTTGAATTTAAAATTCGTCGAGCTCGCTTCCAAGGTAATTACTTGAATGGTTTCGTCGCTGATCGAAGAGATTTTATTATCGGAAACAGTAACGCCAGAAGCGCCCCTATTATTCGTTTTTTGATCGGTGCTCATCGCATGAACCGACCCATTTTTGCCGTTCGTTATAACTATATCGTCGTCAGCCGAGAGTTGATTTGCGGATGTTACTAATTGATAGTATGACCCGTATTCATCAGCAGGTGCCGCTTCAACCGTTCCAATCTTATATGCAAATGAGAACCCTGCATAACTTATCACTACATCTTTTTCAGCATCGTTTGCTGTAATATAGTAATTTTTGCCAGTGTAATCCACGGAATCGATTGTATATGTGACCCCATCGTGATCTAAACCGATTTCCTCGGTTGATTCGTCGTTATTCGTAACAAGAATCTTGCCCGTGCCCAACCCGAAAAGATCATTTGCGGTGAAATCTTTTTGAATGGGGTGTTCATCGCTTTCTTTGATTGAAGAAACCGCCAACGCTTTGACGGCGATGGTTACCGTGAGGTCATCAATTACTATTTCGTTATTCAAAGAATAAGTTGCAGAATAGGTAACACTTGTTAATCCCATGGTCGCAATAGAAGGGCTGACGGTAACGACACAATTTGCGGTCACATCGCTGTTTGAGGAATCCTCATGAGTCGCAATAGCCTGGATACCATCCGTGGATAGAGTCTGCCCGGCAACATATTCGGCCTTTGCGCCATTATTCCGCAAAGTTACAGTGGTAACAGGGCTATCCGAAGCAATTTTATATAGTTGAACATATTTATAGCCGGTACCATCCTCTTTTCCGGTGTAGCAGGCAAAGCGAGGACTGCTAACATTCCACCATACTTGCCTAGCATTGTCGCTCGAATTTTTAATAACGGCATTCCCGCCGTCAAAGGTGACGGCCCAAGAGGTGCTTGCCGACTTTTCTGAATCGGTCGCAAGGGAATTTCCGGAGCCCCAATAAAGGTAATTGTCTCCATTTTTAAACGACCATGTACCAGCCGAGTTCCCCACTTCTACCGTAAATACCATGGCGCCAACTGGGTTTGAAACATAATCGGCTCCAATACCGTATTTTGTCGATGTCGTGGAAATCGACGCCAATTCCTTTTTGACCGCTTCGCAAACGAGCACAACTTTATCGCCAGCCGATATTGAACTTGCTTTTGAGATAGAATCTGCCTTTGCCTCAATCGGGCTTTCTGCGGACGCCCCTACGGCAGCCCCGATGGCAGCTACCGCCATCGATAGGCCAAGCGCCCATCCAGCGATCTTGATCGTCTTCTTGTTCATGTGTTTTCTCTCCCTTCGTCGCGGTTCTTTAGTTACTTTGGGGAACCACTTTAAATATCAATGAACAATCTACCTATCATCCTTCCCTAGGCCCATGAGCCAATTGGGAGCGCTCAGCCTATGGGATGGAGATAGTGATCCTTTGCTTCTCCTTAGCAAAGAAAAAGCCGCCTAGTTGGCGGATGCACCTTGATAAGGTTATTGGCTCTCCGCCTTATGTACGACTCTCCTTGCAAAGCTAGAAGAAGCGTATAAAGCGGTCCACACGTTAGAAGACTTCGGGCCAACAACCTAATGGTTCCTATCTATATAGTATATATAGGTGAGCCCTTATCTCCCTTTGGGGGGCCTCCTTACGTTACTAAATGATAGAGAGAGAGAGAGAGAATCAAGCACTTTATGCACGCGAGTGCCAAAAAGTTACGATGCAGTCTAACTATTTGTTGTAAATCGTGGTTATTCCGATTAAGAGAGTTCGAGAGTCGCAAAAAAGAGGAATCGGCGTGGACCAGGCCAGCAAAGTCCCATAGGAAAGCCTCCCGATAACTCTCTTCATCGAGAGCGAAAACGTCTCGATAGCGGTACACATACTCTCAATCATCGAGAGGAAAGGGCTTTTCTGCCAAGCCTGGATATCTTTTAGGCATGCCAACATTCAAAAGATTGGATTCGAAAGGGCTAGGCGAATATAATTCCTGCAATAGCGTAAGCGCTTACAAGTCCATATTCGTCGTGAAATCTCTCTTGCGGCGCGCGTTATCCATTGTTTCATTAGCCAATTGCAAGGAGGAATCTATGAAACTATCCAAACTATTCGCATTGGGCACGAGCGCGCTATTGCTCGCCGCCTGCGGCGGAGGAAACGCCTCTTCCGAAGCCCCGAAGAGCGACCCCACTAGCCTCGCTCCCGCTTCCGAAGAAAGCAAAGAGCCCGCTATCAATAGCGAAGCCGAAAGCGAAGAGCCCGTCGTCATTAGCGAAATCGAAAGCGAAGAGCCGGTTGCAGAGAGCTGGTCGCTAGAGATCTATGATGGCGAGGATACCCGCGAAGTCGACCTCATCCCTAACCCCGATAAGGAAGGGGTCGAAGTCATGTGCCAAGGCGTTCAGCTAAAGACCACTGATGAAGTCCGCGTCAAATCTAGCGACGGCGTCCGCTACTTCGATTACGACCATGTGAAGGCCGGGTGCCTGAGCCTTGTGACCAAGAACGAGGACTCCACCTTCAGCGTGCTCGAGGAAGGCGCCTACAACATGTGGATCGTCATCGCCGATGAGCCCGATGCTGATGGTCGCATCTGGATCTCGAAAGACGTCCAGCCTAGCGAAGAGTCCACCTGGTATTTTGCGGGCGAGGGCAGCCCTTGGTCCAATGAAGTGAACGAGGGTTTCAAAGGCTGGGATGACGAAGCCCTTGAAATGGCTGCTGGCGTTGAAGAAGGCGATATCGCCCACATCGAACTCACTCTCGCTGACTGGGACAAATTCAAAGTCATGTGCAAGGACAGCAATACTTGGCTCGGCTATAGCAGCATCGAGGAAATGCCCGAAGGCAGATTCCAGGATGCCGGCGGCAACATCATGGTCTCCGAGAATGGCGGAGGAATGTTTGACATTCGCCTGACCTCTGACCTAAAGATCATCATCGAAGTCGTCGCTCTCTGATTCTTCTAGTCTATGTCTATTAGCAACTTGGCCCTGCCAGGTTGCTTTTTGCTTGGGCGATGCCTTATGTATAGCAAAATATATAAGAGCGCCTAAATCGCGGCTGTGGGCCACTGCTTCTAATGCTGGTTTTGAGTATGTTATTGAGCCTAAGGGTTCTATCAACTGTCTTTGTACTTAAGGCGATATCCCTTGCAGGTTGCGTTGGGGTTATCCGAATTGAGACACCCATATATGGCCGCGCGTATGACATGAAGGTCTAGGGCGGCTTCTTTCGCGGATTCCCATATCTTTATGAGGTTGCCATCCTTATCTAGACCTAAAACCGTTCTAGATGGTCTTTTCTTCTTTTCCTTTGGCATTGGGCCAACGTCAGAATAATAGAAGCGGTACCCTTTGGCCTTGTCCCCAGTCTGAAGTGCACTTTCGATGGAGGTGAATCTGATCCCTAGTTGCCTAGATGCCTCCATCATCGAGGGGTATTCCTTCTTTTGGCCCATGGATATGTCCATGGCTACGATTGGCCTAGCTTTTCCTTTGGTGCGCTTAGGCTGGGCTTCTAACTCATTTCCTAGGTATTTCCATCGATATCCATGCGTGGTCAACCCATACCTTATGGCTTAGAAAGCATAATTTTCAATGAATTAGTGCCTGATGCGTTCGCTATTAAGCAAGAAAAGCAGGGTCATTCATAAATTCGCCCGATTGCTTAGCTGCAATTCACGGTCCTATCAAGAGAAGTCAGCGCGACAATGGCCTCATCCATCGTCTCATCGATCACGCTTCGATGTCCTCGGCCCACATTGTTTGCCATCCGGCTTGCTCCAAACCTAGAATCCGTATCCTCGGGCGTATATCGGGAATCCTTCATGTTTCTATTTAGAATTACCTTGTTTTTTAACGCTTTTACTATACTTTTCTACTTTTTACCATACATAGTTAAGAAATTACCATTTGATATATGGTAAATTCTGTTATTGGATGGTATTCTATCCTTAGAGGGAATCCTATGAGCTTGTTAGAAATCAGAAATCAGCTTGGCGTTTCCAAGAACAGCGCCGCGAAGATGGTTGGGGTAACCGTCAAGACTTATGCCAAATACGAAAACGGGGAGATCGATGATAGCTCACCCAAATATCAGGAAATGCTGCAGAGATTGCGTTCCTTCTTGACCAAGAAGGCCATCAACCCAGCGGAAGACGATTTCGGCTCCATCATCGAGAATGGCGTCTATTACGTGGACAAGTCGCTTTTCATTGAGGAGCTGCTCCGTTCCAAGGCCAGCCCCGTCCTTTTCACTAGGCCCAGAAGATTCGGCAAGAGCCTGAATCTTTCCATGCTCCGCTATTTCTTTGATTTGAATAATGATTCGAAGCATCTTTTCAAGGGCCTTAAGATCGCTTCGAATGAGGAGCTGGTCAAAGAGCACATGAACGCATATCCCGTGATCTATCTGACCCTTAAGGAGGTCCAAGGCAAGACCTATCAGAAAATGGAGGAAGAGCTAAGGTCGCAGATCGCGATCTCTTTGTCGCCCTATAGCCACCTATTGGACGAAGAAGGGATAAGCGATTCCTTCAAGGAAAGGCTAGCCTTATTCTCGGACAAGAAGGAAACCGATGTCGATGCCGCGGGATTCCTGCTCGAATTCTCTTCCCGTTTCTACTCCATCTACAAGAAGAAGGCGGTCATCATCGTCGACGAATATGATGTGCCATTGCAGAAAGCGAACGAGAACGGCTACTATGACGATGCTCTGTTTTTGATCAATGGCCTTCTAAGCGCAGGGGTCAAATCCAATCCAAACGTCTTTTTAGCGGTTTTGGGCGGTTGCCTCAAGATTAGCAAGGAGAGCATGTTCACCGGGCTAAATAACGTCAAGGAATTCTCGGTCCTAGACAACCAGTTCTCCTCTTACTTCGGCTTCGAGGAAGAAGAGGTCGACGCCTTGCTTTCCTATTATGGGCTAAAGGGCGAGAAGCAAAACATCAAGGAATTCTATGACGGGTATCGCTTTGGCAAATCCAGGATCTATTGCCCCTTCGACGTAATGAATTACGTCTACGATTGCATCAACCACAACGCCATGGACGATGAGGGGCCCCGCTCCTACTGGATCAATTCGGGATCCAACGCTGCCCTCTATTTCCTATTAAGCAAGCCAAGCGCCAAGACGAAAGACGAGATCGCGGCCCTTATGGAAGGGAAAACCCTAGAGAAGGAGCTCGATTTCGAATTGACCTATAGGACCCTTGCGTCCACCCCCGATAACATTTACTCCCTGATGGTGCTTCTAGGCTACCTCACGGTCATCGAAAGAAAAGGCCGAGCATGCGTTGTCGCCCTGCCGAACAAGGAAATCCTGGACATCTTCAAGAAGCACATCGAAGTATTCATGGAGCAGGTATACCTCGAGGCAAGGGCTGAGAAAGGATCCATATTCGATGCCTTGTTCGCGGGCGACGTCAAGAAAGCGACCTCCATTCTCTCGGAAGCGCTTTGGAAAAGCGTCGGAATCCATGATTACGCTAGAAGTGAGAAAGACAAAGAAAGCTTCTATCATGGCTTCCTCCTTGGGCTGCTGCTCGCTCAAAACGATGAGGATGAATATGAGGTCATCTCGAATAAGGAGGCGGGCCTAGGGTTAGTGGACATCGCCATATTGGACTACGCGAATGCCAAAGGCATCATCATCGAGATCAAAGTCGGAAGCGCGATGGAAGAGCTTTCCCTCGAGGCGAAGTCCCAAATCGAGGAAAAAGCCTATCGCGCCATATTCCCAAGCCATTACGAAGTATCGGAGTATGCGGTGACCTTCTTCAAGAAGCTTTGCAAGGTATCGCTTTTAAGCGCCTGAAGAGGTTTCCCATGGCTCGAATTGGCCTAAGGTCACCATGCGGCGCAACTAGGGTCAAAAGCTCATTCAAAGTAGACGGGCCAGTTTTCTATATCTAAGTGATGACTTGGATATCTTTTAAGTATACGTTACCGCGCCTTCTTTCAAGAAAGGAGTCCGCCGAGATTCCTTCTTGCATCAAGAACGCGGTAGATAATAACCGATTCGCCTTTGACCCCGCAAAGAATGATGTAGCGGTGATTAATCACGCATTTGCGAATGGTGACTGGAAAGCTAGAGGGCATCGGAAATTCTTGGAAGCGCTCAGGGAGAGAAGAAAGCGATTCGCCCATCGAAATAACGCTATCCGACAATTCTTTAGCCGCTTCTTTCGATGCTTTTGCCAGAAACGAAACGCGTTCAGCGAGATCGGATACCGCTTTAGGGGACCATTCTACCTTATAGTCCATCTCATTTGCCTTCTATGATCTTGTCCATCATCGCCTTGACTTCTTTGCTACCGTAAGTCTTTCTTCCGGAGAGGTTATCGGCATAAGCTTCTAAAACCATCTCTTGGGCGTGAAGGATCTGCTCGCGTTTTTCGAATGAGGCGATATCCATCACCACCGCATCGCCTTCTCCGTTCTTCGTTAAGTACACGGGCTCACCGGTTTGCCGGCACTCCTCAATGACGGCATTGTAATTGGTGCGAATGTCAGCAGATGCGCGAATAATCATAAACGGCCTCCTAGATATGACTAAATTATAACTAAATTCAATAATGATTCCACTATTGTATTGAGTATCTAAAAATACGATGGCTTTTTTGCTACTGGTTTCCGAAAAACGCCGATGGCAATCTAGCAAATGTATTTTAATTGCGCATACGGGCGATGGGGTCGGCGTAGACGTAAAGAAAAAGACCTGGTAAATAGGGCGGAATCAAAAGTGGTTATATCAATC
>OCTW011382184.1_pt1 | contig 16527 bp, 14 predicted proteins | sample 1539671 | NCBI WGS metagenome assembly OCTW01 (sample SAMN02144230, study PRJEB22623) | gut metagenome | biome: sheep rumen | host: Ovis aries | place: New Zealand
ATAATATTTGTAAGAAAAGAGACAAAAAATGAATCTAAGTAATATGCCTTTTATATTAATAAGATGTTTATTATTAACAATTATAATAGAATTAATAATAGCATTGATATTAAGTGTTAGAGATAAAAAAGATCTTGTTAATGTGATATTAGTTAATGTATTAACAAATCCAATTGTAGTTATGACTCAAATGATTTTATATATAAAATTTGGTTATAGCATAGAAATAATAGGTATTATTATTTTAGAAATATTAGCCTTTTTAGTCGAAGGATTAATTTATAAAAAAGTATTAATTTATAATAAAATAAATCCATTTTTGTTATCATTGTTATTGAATGCATCATCGTTTTTTATCGGTGAATTAATAAATATTATATAAGGAGGAAATATGAGATTTTTAGATGTTATTGGTCCAGGAGATCCTGGATACTATGTTGAATTTGAACCAAATTATATGCCTGCAATTATTGTAGGGGCTGTATTGGTTGTAATAGCAGTAGTATTAATTGTAGCAGTATTAATAAAGAAAAATAATAAAAATAAATAGGAGGATAAATGTTTTTTTTAGATGATATAGGTCCAGGATTTGGATCTGGAAATGAGGGAACAATAGTTAACCCTATTATTATAGTTATATTATCAGTAATTGTAATTGTAACAGTAATTGTTACTGCAATACTAATAAAGAAAGGAAAAAAATAAGATGAAAAAATTAATAGCATTATTGATTATATTTATTTCATTTTTGTCTATTACAGTAGTACATGCCGATATGAGTGCTCCAGAAATGAGAGCATTTGAAGTTGAAGTTACAGCATCAAATGGAGTCGATTACTATAAATGGGATGGTACTGTAGCAGGGCATTTAAATAAGGGAGATAAAGTATATGTTATATATGAATATAACGGTGTATATACCCTAGGAATTAATACTACTAAATATGGTATAGAAACAAAAGAAAGTATTGGAGATGTTAAATCATTAGATGGTTTTACTATAGTAGAAAAAGAAGTTAAACCAGATATTGAAGATGATAGAATTATTAAATATGACGAGGATCAAAAAGCAATTGTTTATTCATCTAATGGAGTAGATATTTTTAGTGGGCCAGATGATGCATATGAAAAGGTTGGCCATATTAAAAAAGATGTAACTCTTAGTTATAAATACGCTCTAAAAGATATGGATATTACTTATATTTATGTTACGTATGAAAATACTAGTGGATGGGTAGAAATATTAGAGGGGAAAATATTAATTCAAAATGATACTCAATATATTTTTAGAAATGATGTTGATACAAAATGTGGCATAATTCCTAGAAATACTATTACAACACCTACATATAGAACAGATAAATGGGAGCATAAAACTTTATTTGAATACAATAATTGTAAGATTTTATTAGATTCATTTAGAGATAGCGAAATATTAGATGTATTTGTTAATTATCAAAAGAATTTAAAAGATATAGCTATATTTAAAGATGCAGATCCATCTAGTGAAATAGTAGGTACTATTCCTGCAGGATCAATAATTACTGTATTCGCAGGTGGTGACTTCATGTCTGGAACTGAAAGTGTGAGATATGTTAAATATAACGATTTAGTTGGTTGGTCATTAGATAATGATGCTGCATTTGAATATATAAGTCAACCAGAAACAATTGAAGAAGAAAAAATAGAGGATACAGTTAAAGTTGAGGATCAAAAAACTCCTGAAGATGTAAAACCTGTTATTCAAAAGAAAAATCCTATAGAAACTTTAATACTATTATGTGGATTTGGAGTAGGACTTTTAATAATAACTGCATTAGTAGTAATAATATTAATAAATAGAAAAAAGGCTGTTAAGAAAGAAGAAAAATAAAGCAATTTGCTTTATTTTTTTATATTTGTTATAATTATAATGGTGAAATTTTTATGAAAATTAATTCTGTCGAACTGACTATTAGTGCAGTAAGACAAAGTCAATATCCAGAGGATAAAAAACCTGAATTTTTATTATGTGGAAGAAGTAATGTTGGTAAAAGTAGTTTTATAAACTCTATTATAGAAAGAAAGAATCTAGCTAGAGTATCTGCTAATCCAGGAAAAACTCAAACATTAAATTTTTATAATGTAAATAATGACTTCTATTTAGTAGATGTACCAGGATATGGTTATGCTACTGTAAGTGAAGAAGTAAGACAAAAATTTGGTAAAATGATTGAGGAATACCTAGAACATAGAGATAATCTAGAAAGAGTATTTTTACTAATAGATTTTAAAGTAAAACCAACACAAGATGATTTACTTATGTATAATTTCTTAAATTATCATAATCTTCCAGTAACTATAATAGCTACTAAGGTAGATAAAGTTAGTAAAAATGATAGGGATAAACAAATTGAGGCAATAAAACAAGAATTAGAAATGAAAGATGGAGATAATTTTGTATTATTCTCTTCTAAAACTAAACTAGGTAAAATAGAAATACAAAATGAAATAAGCAAAATAGTTTATGGAAAAGAAGAATAATCTTCTTCTTTTTTATTCTTTATGATATAATACAATGCAGAAAAAGAGGTGAGAAATATGAAAGTTCCAACAGTTGCGTTAGTAGGTAGACCAAATGTAGGTAAAAGTAGTTTATTTAATAGAATGCTTAGAAAAAAAGTATCTATTATTGAAAATACACCTGGTATAACTAGAGATAGAATATATGGTGTAGTAAACTATAAAGATTATAAATTTAATTTAATTGATACTGGTGGAATTGATATTTCCACAGGAGAATTTAATCTAGAAATAAAAGTTCAAGCAGAAATAGCTATAGATGAAGCAGATGTAGTTATATTTGTAGTAGATGGTAAAGAAGGATTAAATGCTAATGATAAAGTAATTAGTGAATTACTATATAAATCTAAGAAAAAAATAATAGTAGCAATAAATAAGATGGATTCTAATGAATTTAAAAAGAATTCTATGGATTTCTATGAACTAGGATTTGAACATTATATTGGAGTATCTGCAGAACATGGAAAAGGAATGGATAATCTATTAAATGAAGTTATAAAAGATTTCCCTAAACAAGATGATATTGAAGAAGATCCAAGAATGAAGTTCTGCTTAATAGGAAGACCAAATGTAGGTAAATCTTCTTTAGTAAATGCTTTAGTTAAAGAAGAAAGAGTAATAGTTAGTAATGTGCCTGGTACAACTAGAGATTCTATAGATACTGTTCTTAAATATGATAAAAAAGAATATGTAGTTATAGATACCGCAGGTATGAGAAAAAAAGGTAAAATATATGAAGATGTAGAAAAATATAGTTTACTTAGAGCTATGAAAGCTATTGAAAGAAGTAATGTATGTGTAATTGTTATAAATGCTGAAGAAGGTATTATAGAACAAGATAAACATATTGCATCTTATGCTATAGAAGCAGGAAAAGCCATGGTAATAGCAGTAAATAAATGGGATACTAAAAAGGATGAAGATATTAAAGAATATACTAAATTAGTACGTGCAGAATTCCAATTCTTACCATATGTACCAATAGTATTCTTAAGTGCAAAAACTGGATCAAGAATACATACATTAATGCCTGAAATTATTAAAGTATATGAAAATAGTAAGAAGGAAATCAAGACAAGTACATTAAACAGTGTTATTCAAGATGCATATGATTTAAATAAAGCACCTTCATATAAAGGAAGAAGACTTAAAATATATTATGCAGTACAAACATCTACTGAACCTATTAGATTTGATATGTATGTTAATGATAAAGGATTAGTCCATTTCTCTTATTTAAGATATTTAGAAAACAAAATTAGAGAAAATTTTGATTTTGAGGGATGCCCAATAGATTTTAATTTTAAGAATAGAAGGGAAGAATAATATGAAAAAGAAGAAAAAAGGGAGATTATTTGATGCTTTTGCTATTTTAATAGCTTTTGTATCATTATTCTTTAATATTTTATTATTATATAGTATTATGAATACACCTGAAGTAAAACCAGAACCCACTACACCTGATGTGAATAAACATACTTATACAAAAAAGGAATTAGGAGAGTATTTTAAGAATTATCAAAGTAAGAATAATCTTGCAAAGCCAGATCACATAGTATTATGGGATGTATATAAGATTTCTTATAGGGGATTCTTTAAAAATACTGATAAAAAGTTATATTATATTACTGAAAGATTTACATGTGTAAATGGAAGTGATTGTATAACTAATCCAGGAGTATCTGTAGATAAGAAATATGACTATAATACTACATTTGTTGTAGTAATAGATTTTAAAGATCCTTATGATTTAAAGTTTGAAATATTGGATTATTCAATAGAGAATAGCGCAGATTTCATTCAAGATGAAACTTATGATTTAGAATAAAAAAATATCATTTTTAATGATATTTTTTTTAACACTTTTTATTGTTTTTCATATACTTTATTAGAGGTGATTAACTTGAATTTAAGCGATAGTTTCTTTAATAAAGTAGAGAAGAAAACAAATATCAAAAAAGATACTATATTAGATCTTGCGAAAAAATTACAAGGTGATAATATGAAAAATGAAGATAATCTAAGAGATGTAATTAAAGAACTTAGTGAATTGACTGGTAAAAATGTTAGTAAAGAACAGGAAGATAAGATTATAAATACTATAATAAATGATAAAGTGCCTAATGATATTGATAAAATGATATAAACAATCTGTATAAGATTGTTTTTTTTTAATTTTTTGTTTATAAAAATGGGAAACCATGTTATAATAATAAATGTAATATATAATAAGGGAGTGTAGAATGACTAGTAGTAAAAATAACAAAACTATTATTAATAAGATATTCCTAACATGTTTATTATTCATGCTAGTTTTTTCTGCGTTTAATATTACTAAAGTATTCGCTGGTATTGATAATATTGTAATACAAGATGTTTCTATAGTTGATAAATCAAGTACAGTTGATGCTTCTATTACAGGACATAATAGAGATAGTCTAGCTACTAATATAACTTATCATAATCTTAATGATTATGTAGAGTTTAAAATTACATTAAAAAATAATGACTCTAAAAAATATACTATTAAAACAATATCTGATAATAATTCAAATTCTAATATAATATATGAATATGATAAACATGAAAATGAGGAATTGGCATCAGGATCTGAGAAAGATTTAAATATTAAAATAACTTATAAAAATGAAGTAACTAATAAAAATGGAAGAAATGTTAATAATAATGTTCAAATCAAAATAACATTTATTGATGAAGATGGTAATGAGGATGATAAGGTTATCCCTATCAATCCACAAACTTCTGATAATCTTATTATTTATATAATTACAGGTTTCCTTTCATTAATTGGATTAATTGTATTATTAAATAATAAAAAAATAAATAAATTATTATTAATGCTATTATTAATTACACCATTTGCTATTAAAGCATTAACATTAAGCTATGTAATTAACTTTAATAGTAGTGTAAAACTATATGATAAAATGCTTGTTACTATTGATGTTAATGGTAACAAAGAAGAGAGATTAATCCCATATAATTCTAAAATAACTGAACCAGATCCTGTATCAATTCCAGGATACGAATTTGTAGGTTGGTATAGTGGAGATTCAGTATTTAACTTTAATAATAATATAATAGAAGATACTGTTATCGAAGCAAAATATAATTTATTAACTTATAATATTACATATAATTTAAATGGCGGAACAGTATCTGGTAATCCAACTACATATACAGTAGAAGATGAATTTACATTAAATAATCCTACTAAGAGAGGATATACTTTTGCAGGATGGACAGGAAGTAATGGTGATAATCTTCAAACAAGAGTAACAGTTAATAAAGGAACTATAAATAATTTAAACTTTGTAGCCCATTTTACTGAATCTACTGATACTCCATATTTAGTAGTGCATAAATATAAAAATTTAAATTCAGATACATATACAACTGAAGAAGAACATTTAAAAGGAGCAACTAATTCTACAGTTTATCCACAAATAAAACATAAAGATGGATTTATAGATCCAACAGTACAATCATTAACTATATCTCCTGATGGTGATTCTGAAATTACATATACATATAATAGAGAAACTTATAGTTATTCATATGATTCAAATGTTAATAGTGATTTAGCAGTAGGAACATATGAATATGAAACACCAATAATTGTAACACCTAAAGAAATCCCAGGATATACATTTACTAAATGGGAAGATAATAGTACAAATAATCCAAGAACTATAATATTATCTAGTGATACATCTGTAGTACCAACATATACTGCAAATACTAATACAGAATATACAGTAATTCATAGATATCAAACATTAAATAATACATATGAAGAAGAAACAGTTCCAGGACATGGAACAACAGATACAACAGTACCTGCTCCAAGACAACCAAGAACTGGATTTGTAACACCAACAGAACAAAATGTAACAATACTTGGAGATGGCTCTGGATCTGTTACATATACATATAATAGAATAACTTATAACTATTCATATGATTCAAATGTAATAAGCTCAAAAGAAGCTGGAACTTATATGCACGGTACAGAAATAACAGTAAGTCCAAAAGAAATCCCAGGATATACATTTATAAAATGGGAAGACGATTCTACTACTGTACCTAGAACAATTACTTTAACAAGTGATTTAGCAGTAGGAGCAACATACGAAACAAATGGAAATACCCCTTATACAGTTAATCATAAATATCAAAATTTAGATTTAACTTATACTACTGAAACAAAGACAGAACATGGAGAAACTGGAGCAACTGTTAATGCTCCAAGACAACCAAGAACAGGATTTGAAACACCAACAGAACAAAGTGTAACAATAAATGGTGATGGATCATCTGAAGTAACATATACATATGATAGAGAAACATATAGTTATACATATGATTCAAATGTAATTAGTTCAGAAAATGCTGGAAATAAAATGTATGGTACAGAAATAACAGTAAGACCAAAAGAAATCCCAGGATATACATTTGCTAAATGGGAAGATAATAGCACTGATAATCCAAGAACAATAACATTAACTGGTGCATTAAATGTATTACCAACATATACTGCAAATACTAATACAGAATATACAGTAATTCATAGATATCAAACATTAAATAATACATATGAAGAAGAAACAGTTACAGGACATGGAACAACAGATACAACAGTACCTGCTCCAAGACAACCAAAAACTGGATTTGTAACACCAACAGAACAAAATGTAACAATACTTGGAGATGGTTCTGGATCAGTAACATATACATATGATAGAATAACTTATCAATTTAATATTACTGATAGAACATATATAGATTCTACATCAACATTAGATGGAGAATACATGTATGGTAAAGAAATAACTGCTAAAGCAATAGAGAGAGCAGGATATACATTTAAATGGAATGATAATGATACTAATTATACAAAAACATTCACTTTAACAGATAATGTAACATTAACACCAACATATACTGCAAATACAGATACAGCATATACAGTTAACCACTACACTCAAAAACTTGATGGAACATATGAAATAAAGGAAACTGAAGTATTAACAGGTACAACAGATACAGATGCTACACCTTTAACAAAATCTTATACTGGATTTACTTCACCATCATTACAAACAAAAAATATAGAGGGTGATGGTTCTACAGAGTTTGATTACTTATATTTAAGAGATAAATATACTTTAACTATAGATAATCCTAGCGATGTTGTTCAAGGAGATATATCTGGACAATATTATTATGAAGAACAAATTACTTTAACTGCAAAAGATAAAGAAGGATATACATTTACTAAATGGTCTAATAATGAAACAACAAAGACAATAACAATTACAATGGGAACATCAGATATAACAGTTGGACCAGTATATGAAATAAATACTTATACTATAACATTTGATACTCAGGGTGGAACACCAGTATCTTCGATAGTCCAAGATTATGGTGAACCTATTGGAACAATTGAAGTAACTACTAAAGAAGGATTTACTTTTGATGGATGGTTTACTGATCCAGATGCTGGAACTGAAATAGATGAAAATACATTAGTAACTGGAAATGATACATACTATGCTCATTGGACTGAAATAGTAGATGATATTATTTGTATTAAAGCTACAACTTTAACATCAGAAGAATGTCAAAGTGGAGTAAGCGGTGGAAAAGGATGTAAGGGAGCAGGATATGCTTCTGGAGATATAATTACTTATGGTAATATTTCATCATCTGATACTATTCAAGTAGGAGATTCATACTTATGTGACGTTGATGGAACTGGATACAATGAAAGATTCTATTATTTAAGAACTGTTGATAATAAGGCAGTATTAATACTAGATCATAGCGTAGCTGAAAAAATATATGGTAGAGATGACCCAGCTAGTCATATTCCAACAATTAATACTTGGTCTAATTTACCAATAACATTTGATGATAATAAGGCTGCTAGATTCCCAACTAATGAAGATTTACAAGAAGCAATAGGTGGAGGGGATCCTACAGTAAGTGGAGCACTTGATCCTATCAACTTTATATTTGAAAAGACAAGTTATGCAAATTCAGGAAGTACATATGGTTCTACTGTTTGGATATTATATAATGATGTATTAGATCATAGATATCATAAAGATGGTAGAAATGTTGCTGATACTGGAAATAAAACACCAGATAATAGTTATAACAGTGTTAGACCTGTAATTGAAGTACCTATTATAAATTTAGATGATAGTTATGTAGTTAGATTTAATGCAGGATCAGGTACTGTTACTAATGAGTATGTTTTAGTAGAACGTAATCATAGTTTAGGTACTTTACCTACTGCAACATATGGGAATATGATATTAGAAGGTTGGTATAAAGAAAATACTCATATAAACAAAATTAGTTCTTCTACTGTACCAACAGGATACGAAACATATTATGCTAATTGGAAAACTAAAGTAGAAGATGCAATATTACAAGAAGATTCATTTAGTTTAGAATTAAATGAATCTGAACAAATAGTAATAACTAATGAATCTGATTTAGAACCATATACATATTCTTCTAGTGATGATACTGTTGCTACAGTAGCTCTAGACGGAACAATTACTGCTATTGATTATGGTACTGCAAATATAATAATAACTGGAGAAATTTCAGGTACTACTAAAGTAATACCAGTACATGTATCTGAAGATACTAGTGATTTTGTGGTTACATTTGAATCATTAGGTGGACCAGATGTTGCTCCTATGAATGTACCTAGACATACTGCAATAGGAACTTTACCAGCTCCTACTTGGACAAATTATGAGCTAGAAGGTTGGTATACAGATACATCATTTACAGAGAAAATAACACCAGCTACTGTAATAAATGGAAATAAAACATTCTATGCTAGATGGGTACCTAGTGATGCAGTAGCAGTAATAGGAACAAGTGATTTCTATACTTCTATTCAAGCTGCAATAGATGAATCCACTACAACAAAGACAATCAAGGTATTAAAAGATGTAACAGTAAATGCAGCAATTGATTTAAAAACTAAAAACACAAATAAAGATATAGTATTAGATTTAAATGGACATACTATAACTGGTACAACTTCAGGTAATACTAAATTCAGTGTTTTTGAAAATAGCGCTACATTAGAAATTACAAATGGTACTATAACATCTGATCGTAGTAGTGGAACTATAAATAATAATAGTACAGGAACACTTGTTGTAAATGACGTTACTATTAGAAATACAGGGGATAAACAAGCTATTTATAATGAAGGTGGAACTGTTACTATAAAAGGTAATACAGTTGCGACTTCACAAACGACAGGAGCATATAATAATGTTACTAGAGGAACTATACAAAATAATACGGGTACAATGACTATTATCTCTGGTGAAATTACTAATACTGGTGGTGCAGCAGTTTCACTAGGTGCTGGAACACTTACAGTAGGTACTAAAGATAATGCTTATGATACAACAAATTTAGTTATTCAAGGTAATACATATGGAATAATTTCAAAAACAAATTATAACTTATATGATGGTATGATTAAAGGTAAGACTGCTGCAGTTGATAATGAATCTAGAATTACAGGAGTAGAAGATAATTCTACAAAAGTAAATGATGAAGTTGATGGATACAAGAGATTATACTATACAGTAATAGCAAGTAGTTTTAAAATAACATTTGATCCTACAGATGGTACTGTTAGTCCTACTTATATTAATGTAAATAATGGAGATTCTGTAGCATCTACAGACGTACCAACACCTACAAGAGGTATTTATACATTTGATGGATGGTATTATGATGATCAATATCAAAATATAGTTACTTATCCTTTTACTCCTACAGAAAATAAAACATTATATGCAAAATGGAGTTATACTCCATCAGATACCCCTGTTAGTTTTAATATGACTAATGATGTTATGATGGACTATTATTCCAATATTAATACATGGAAAAATCAATATACTGTTTCAGGAACTAAATCAGATAACAGTGGTTATACAGAAGTATTAAATACTAATGAGTTTCAAGTTAGTATGAGAGCAAATTTTGATGCACATAATTGTTCTTATTGTGGAACTGATGCTAATCAAAATTCTTGCTCTAATCCATCAGCTGGAGAATACTGTGAAAGACCAAAAGGATATGATACTGGTTTAGGAGAAACAGTAAATGTATATGAATATGATACAAATACACATGAAAAAACATTAATCACATATACTACTAATAATAATGGAATTATTTATAATATGATCCCAGGCAAAACATATCGCTGGGAATCAGCTAGTGATAGTAATGTATATGGGTATGTTGCACCTACTGCTAGAAGAAGAACAATATATAGTTCTGTTAGAAATGTAAGAGATTTAGGTGGTATGGAAGTTAGTTTTACTAGAAATAATACTACTAAAACTGGAACATTAAAATATGGAAAATTATTTAGAGGAGCAGAATTATCTGGTGGACAAAGTGATGTTAATAGTTTAACTAAATTAGGTATTACTAGAGAAGTAGACTTAAGAGTTAAAACAGAAGGAACTAATCCAAAAAGATTACCTAAACATGATAAATGTGATAGTGGTGATTGTGTAAATATTACTACTGATCAAGATATAATAATGACAAACTATTTAATATATCCTGATTATTATTCTAGTAATTTTAATGCTTTAAGGGATACTATGAGATATGTAATGCAATCTGTTGTAGATGGAGATAATATCTACTTCCATTGTACAATTGGTACAGATAGAACAGGAACATTAGCATATTTCTTAGAGGGTCTACTTGGAGTATCTGAAGAAGAAAAATTAGAAGACTATGAATTATCATATTTCTATGGAATGTTAAATAGACATCGTTTCCATGATAATTTAGTATCTGGGGCAAATATTAATCCTAGATTCTTATCTATGTATAAGACATATGATACTAATGAAAAAATATATAATTTATATATGAGTGGATTATCTTCAGAACAAAAACAACAAGAAGATGCACTTATTGAACAATTTAGAGATGCAATGATTAATTATAATTAAAAAAGAAAATTAGTAATAATTTTCTTTTTTTATTCATAAATTACAATAGAAAGTAGGTAATTTATGGATAAAAATGAAATTATAAAAAGTATATCTACAAGGACAAACGGAGATATATATTTAGGAGTAGTAGGTGCTGTAAGAACTGGTAAATCCAGTTTTATAAAAAAGTTCATTGAAAACTTGGTAGTACCCAATATTAAAGATGAATATGAGAAAAAAAGATGCTTAGATGAAATTCCGCAAAGTTCAGCAGGAAAACAGATAATGACTATTGAACCAAAGTTCATTCCAGGAACAGCAGCAAAAATAGATATAGAAGATTTTTCTTGTAATATTAGACTAGTTGATTCAGTTGGATATGTAATAAAAGAAGCCAAAGGTTATGAAGATGAATTTGGTAATCCAAGAATGGTTAAAACTCCTTGGAGTGAAGAAGAAATGCCATTTATAGAAGCAGCAGAAATAGGGACTGAGAAAGTTATTAGAGATCATTCTACTATTGGTATAGTAGTAACTACAGATGGCTCTATCGGAGACATTCCAAGAAGTGCATATATTGAAGCAGAACAAAATGTTGTATCAGAATTAAGTGAAATTGGTAAGCCGTTTATAATAATACTTAACTCAACACATCCGGGTAGTTCAGAAACAATAGCTCTTAGTAATAAATTGAGGAAGGATTATGATGTCCCTGTAATACCAATATCAGTAATTGATATGAATGAAAAAGAAATTATTAATGTATTAAAGGAAGCATTATATGAATTTCCAGTATTAGACGTTAAAGTTGATATTCCAGATTGGATAGGATGTTTAAAACCAAATCATCCACTTAAAAAGGCCTATATAGATCAGATTAAGGAATCAGTTGTGGAAATAGATAAATTAAGAGATGTTGACTCAATTAATGATCATTTTAGATCATGTGAACAAATAGAAAAAGCATATGTATCCAATGTAGATCCATCAACTGGAGAAGTAACTATTACTTTGACTGCCCCAAACAATTTATATGATGAAGTCTTAAAAGAAGTAATTGGAACAAGTATAAATTCTAGAGCAACTCTTTTATCAATATTCCAAGATTATAATGATACAAAAGAAGAATTTGATGAATATAAAAATGCTTTAAAGATGGTAAAAGCCTGTGGATATGGAATAGCCACACCAACTTTAAAGGATATGAAACTTGAAAAGCCTGAAATAATTAAACAAAATAATAGATATGGAGTTAAATTAAGAGCAGTAGCTAGCTCAGTACATATGATTAAAGTTCCTGTAGAAAGTACTTTTGAACCTATAATAGGGTCAGAAGAACAATGTAAGGAATTAATAGACTATTTAAATAAAGATAATAATGAAGATATATGGAAGAGTGAAATCTTTGGTAGAAGTCTTGATTCTATAGTTCAAGATGGTATCCAATCAAAATTAATTAGTTTACCTGATAGTTTAAGGAATAAACTACAAGTAACTCTTACAAAGGTAGTTAATAAAGGCTCTAATAATTTAATAGCAATAGTTTTATAAAAAATTGTCATTTTTATTACTATTTTTAGTACTTTTTCTTTAAAATGTATTGATTTTAAAGGAAAAAAATGGTATGTTTAGTATGTAAGCATAGATGTGCTTATTAAAAATATGTCACATGGAGGTAATGAAAATGACAAAACAAGAATTTATCGATGCAATTGCAGCTAAATCAGGATTAACTAAAGCTGATTCATCAAGAGCAGTTGAAGCTTTCATTGAAACTGTTACTAATACTTTAAAGAAAGGTGATAAAGTTACTTTAACTGGATTCGGAGTATTCAGCGTATCAAAAAGAGCTGCTAGAAACGGAAGAAATCCAAGAACTGGTGCAGTTGTTAAAATTGCTGCTTCAAACTCAGTTAAATTCAAAACTGGTTCTAAATTAAAAGCTGCAGTAAATAAGTAGTATATAAAAAAAACCATTAATTAATGGTTTTTTTATTTTCTAATAAATATCTTTTTTCAAATGATTCTCTAGTATAAAGTATTTCTCCTCTTAAATATTCAGTAGCTTCATATATACTTACGCTATCATTTTCATCTACCATATGATCTAAGTCAATTATTACTAAATCATTAGTTCTTAATTGCCTATTTCTAAATTTTCTGTTCTTTATAAAAGGGTATTTATCTCTATTATTAGATTTTTTTTCTTGTTTTTTTAAATTTTCTTCATCTATTCTTTTAAGATTATCTTTAGTAGGATCTAGCCATACTACTCCTTGGTCTCTTAATTCTTTATATACTTCGTATATTTCTTCTGTTGAAAAATTACTTTTACCATCGATAAAATCTGTTATTTCTATAATGTTTGAATGTATTTTTAATAAAGTATCTGGAAGTAATATTCTATTATTATCTACAATTTCATCTATTCTTCTTCTGTAGCCTATTTTAATAATCTTAGAGCCAATTCTATATATAGTAGAATATGAGCCATAATCTATTTTCTTTATATCAAATAGAGTTAAACCTTCGTTTTTGGCAGTTTCTTCAAATAAATTAGCTATTTCATTAAATTCACCAATTTTAATATTATATCTTACTTCTAGCATATTATAGATAATTGAATGTTTTATTCTTTTTAATTCTTCATTAACTATTCTATCTGCATTTTTCTTTAAATATTCTAATATTGGTTCTCTAGTTTTAAAGTCATAATCACATATATCATCGAAATTCTTTAATATATAACTTAATTCGTCATTATCAATTAAAGATTTTATTAATTTTTTAATATTACAGTATTCTGCAAAATTTTCCATGAACTCGAAATCTTCCTTCATAGATTGTATTTTATAATCAAATAATATTCTTTCTCTAAAAGATAATTGTTTTCCTAATTCATACAATTCTTTGTCAGATTTTTCCATAACTAACTTTCCTATATTAGCAATTAATCCTTCATACAATTTTGAATATGGCATAATATTTTCCTCTTTGAGTTAGATATTATATCATATAATTAAAAAATAAAAAATATGGTATAATTATTATGGAGGTAACTATGTTTGAGAAAGCTATTGAAGTATTAAAATTAATAGAAAAAAAGGGCTTTAAAGCATATATAGTCGGTGGTTATGTTAGAGATATATATTTATCTATAAATTCCTCTGATATTGATATTGCAACATCTGCTACTCCTAAAGATTTAATCAAAATTTTTAAGAAAAATGTGATAATTGATGAGAATTATGGCTCTACTAAATTAACATATAAAAATACTTGTTTTGATATTACTACTTTTAGAAGAGATATAAAATATAAAGATAATAGAAAACCTACAGAAATAGAATATGTTGATACTATTGGAGAAGATTTAAATAGAAGAGATTTCACAATAAATACTTTATATATGGATAAAGATGGTAATATAATTGATGTTCTTAACGCTAAAAAGGATATAAATAATAAAATAATAAAATGCGTAGGTAATGCTGATGAAAAATTAAAAGAAGATGCATTAAGAATACTTAGGGCAATTAGATTTGCAACGGTATTAAATTTTAAGATAGATAAAGATTTAGAACGTGCAATTAAAAAGAATTTATCAGGATTAAAATCATTATCTTTCCACAGGAAAAAAGAAGAATTAAATTATATATTTAGGTCTTCTAATTATGAATATGGATTAGAATTAATAAATAAATATAAATTAGATAAGCATCTAGGTTTATCTAAAATAAAGAAATTAAAACAAACTTCAGATGTTCTAGGAATGTGGGCTCAAATTAGTTATAGTGAAGAATATCCTTTTTCAAGATTAGAAAGAGAAACAATTAGTAAAATAAGAGAAATGTTAATTTATAAAAAAATAGATAACTATTCTCTATATAAATATGGTATATTAATATCATTAACTGTGGGTGAAATACTAGGCATTGATAAGAAAAAAATATTAAAAGATTATGAAGAATTAAGTATTCACTCAGAAAAAGATATAGTATTTGATAATTTAGATATTGCAGGTATTCTTGGTAGAGAACCATCATATAAAACTAAAGAAATATTAAATGATATAGAATATAAAATATTATCAAATAAGTTAAAAAACAATGAAAAAGAATTAAAAGAGTATATAATAATGAATTATGGAGGTTAATTATGAATATAAATGATCTAATTAAAGTAAATGATAACTTTATAATACCTAATTATATAATTAAAAATTATGAGAAAATAGGGTTAGAGGGACTAGAATTTATAATGCTTATTTACTTTATAAATCAAAGAAGTAATGTAACTTTTGATGTTAATAAAATAGCATTAGATTTAAATTTGGATTCTTCTAAAGTATTAGAAATAATTAACTCTTTAAACGAAAAGAATTTTATATCTATTGAAATGAAAAAGAATAATGGTGTAATTGAAGAATATATTTCTACAGATTTATTTTATAATAAGATATCTTCTATGCTAATGGAGAATGTATCTAATGATAAAGAAACAGATCTATACTCGGTGTTTGAAAAAGAATTTGGAAGAACACTAAGTCCAACAGAATTTACATCAATTAATAATTGGATAGAAAATGGTATTAGTGAGGAACTAATTAAAGAAGCATTAAAAGAAGCTATTCTATCAGGAGTTCATAATATTAGATATATTGATACTATCTTATTTAATTGGACTAAAAAAGGGTATAAAAAACCTGAAGATGTAAAAAGAAAAAAAGATGACGAAGATGAAATAATCGAAGTTTATGATTATGATTGGTTAAATGAATAAACCTTGCATAGTATATACTATGGAGGTTTTTTTATGGATATATTTTATAGAGATTTAAGACCAAATTACAATGTAATTGATATTAGAGATAGAATAGATTATGAAAAAGATCATTATATTAATGCAATTAATATTCCATATATATTTT
>OCTW010898649.1_pt1 | contig 16525 bp, 11 predicted proteins | sample 1539671 | NCBI WGS metagenome assembly OCTW01 (sample SAMN02144230, study PRJEB22623) | gut metagenome | biome: sheep rumen | host: Ovis aries | place: New Zealand
TTATGCACCTTCCTTTCTATTTATTTAAAACCTTTTCGGCTTCTTTTCGTAATTCTTTCATCAAATCGTCATATTGTTTAATTTGTGTTTCGTATTGTTTTTTTAAATTTTTTAATTCTTGATTTGTTTTTTCAAATTCTTTTTCATATTGTTCTATTTTGTTTAATTGATATTTCAATCTAGTATTTTCTTGTTTTAGTTTTTTATTTTCTTCTATGATTATTTTCATAGCAAGTTCATTATCTGTTTTTTTTAATAACATTTTTTTCTCCTATTCGTCTTAACTAAAAAGATATTCGTTTTAAGATACTTTTAAACGAATAAATAAAAACTAGGGGCTGGATCACAGCCCCTAATAATTATTTTATCTTTTTAACACCTAGTTTATTTGGTTCAATTAATTGTTTAATAGTAACCTCTTGAAGTGCTTTCTGAATTTTATAATCGTTCTTAATTTGTTGTAAGAACATTTGAGGATTTTGAACATCATGCAATTCAAAATAGAAATTAACATCGCCATCAAAACTTGCCGATTTATCGTGTCCAGTTAATATCTTTTGCATTGCCACTTGATGTTCCATTTGAGCTTGTTGTAAATCCATTAAAGCTTCGTATTTAGCATTTGCTAATTGTTGAGCATACATCAAGCTATTTATATGTTCAAGATTTTTTGCTAATACTGCAAACTGTTTAGATTGCAATGGAGTAAGAACAGCTTCACCACGTTTAAGAGTAGCGATACCATCATCACCATTACGTTTAATGAGTTTAGCAATACCACCTTTAGCGAATCCAATTTCTTTTAATGCCTTATATAAAATACTATCTTTATCTTTGCCATATGGAACGCCTAAAACATTAGCTAAAGTTTTTAAACCATTAGTAGTTAACGCTTTTTTATACTTCTTGTATATTAATTTGTTAACATCAGATATGTTTTTAGTATCCTTCTTTTGATTTTTAGGATTTGAAACTATATCCTTGATTTTATTAAGAAGTTCTTTTTTAGCTTTTTTATCTTCTGCCATAGCTACAGTTTGAAGGCGGTTAGTAATAGTAGATGAACTAGGAACTTTTTCCATTACAAAAGATTGTCTTGGACTTAAATCTTCCTTAGTAGAAGTATTATTAGTTTTGCTTGAACCACCTTTACTATTAAGACCACTTTCGCTTTCAATGTTGCTGTCTAGTTTATTTATGGTTTTTGTTAATTCTTTTATAGAACCTAAATCATCGTATTGAGGTTCATAACCATATTCTTTAGCTAAAGCTTTCAAATACTCATTACCATCTTTAAGATTAGCAATAGCATCTTTAAAGCCTTCGTCTACACGAGATTTAAAATCCTCAAGATATTTATTTATCTGTTCCTCGTATTCTGTTTGAAGTTCATCAAGCATATTCTTTTGGTCAGATATATATCTATCATATTCAGTTTCTTCAAGGTCTTTTTGAGCATCGCTTAATTGCTTCTGTAAACTCTGAAGTTTAGCACGTCCTTCTTCAGAAGTGTTACCAGAATAAGCAGCTAATTGTCTTTCAAGGTTTGTTATATTAGTTGTCTTTTCACTGATAGTTCTTTGATAATCATGAAGGTCTTTTTCTGCATCAAGTTCTTTCTTTTTCGCATCAATAAGTTTCTTTACCAAATTTAATTCTTCAGTATATTTCTCTTTTTCTAATTCGAAGATTTTATTTTGGTAATCATACGTTGATTTAATATCGCCCTTCCAATTATCATAGTACTTATCAACTTCCAAACGTAATTGTTCAAAAGAATTGATTGTAACCTTTTCGCCTTGAGCAGTAATAATATCTATGGTTTTGCCAGCATCTAAAGCAGCTTTGATAGCTGGATCATTGTATGCCTTAAAGAATTTTTTATAATTTTCTTTATCAAACTGTGCGTTTTTTTGAGAAATCAAAAATCCTTTATAAGTTGCATCTAAAGCAGCTTTTCCAGCATCAGTAAAGAAACCTTTAATTTCATCGCTAGTATGCTTATCGTAATCAGCTAAGCCATCCAAAAAGCTAAGTTCATCTGCAATACGATTATTACCACTACGAATAGCGTCAACATACTTATTATATGTTGAAAGAATGTTCTGATTTTGCTGTGCTATATCAGCCATTAGATTATTTTGCTCTACAAGTAAAGCATTAACTTTAGCTTCTGCATCACGTCTCTCGTCAGTACCAGCGACAGTTTTAGCTAAATCTTTTCTTGCCTCAACAATAGCTTGTTTATTTTCCTTGATAAGTTCATTATCAGCTTTTTGTATGTCTCTGTAATAACTTACATTAGCATTAGCACCTTTGGCAGAAGCAAGGTCTATTTGTGATTGAATAATCTCTTTACGATCTGTTATTGCACCTTTAAGTCTTTCAAAGTATGCTATAGTATTATCAAATGCTTGAGCTGCATAAGTATTATCTAATTGAGCTAACTGTTCTTGAATCTTCTTTTGTTCGGTAACGTCTTTTTCGATCTTAGCTTTTTTAAGAAGCTTCTTTAACGAAGCTCTTTCATATTTTTCAGCATCTTTAAGAAAATTATTTTGCTCCTTATAACCTTTTTCTTCAGCTTCAGCATAAAGTTTATTTAATTCACTCTTGGCTTGTCTGCGGTCAGCCATTTTTTGTTGCTTTTCAGCACGTTTTTCACGTTCATTAGTAATAGCTTCTTGTTCTTTAACAAGTGCGTCATTATACTTCTTCCAGCGGTCAATGGCTTCTTTAATTTTCTTTCCGTTCTTCTCGCCATACGTTTGAATTAATTTAGAAGCATCTCCAGTAATTCTACCATTTTTTATTTTGTCAACTAAATCGTCTGTAAACAACTTCTTGTTGCCTTTTTTATTGACATAATAATTAAAGTTTTTAGAATACTTTTGACCAGCAACTTTATACGCTTTGGCTATATTACCATAATTTTTAATAATCTTATTATATAATTTATTCTGATTCTTTTCGCCAAATGTATTTGCTAATTTAGCGCTTGACAAATCAATTCTTTGCTGAGCTTCTTCAATATAACGTTCAATCCAATCGATAGTTTCTTTGGTTTTATTCTTAGAGGAAGATGAGCCACTAGAACTTCCACCAGAAGAATTATCTTTAGTGTTAGGTTCTTTAATCTGAGTTTTGATTTTAACTTCATTAGCATCATCATCTAACCAATCTTGGAAACTTTTATTAGAACGATTGATAAGTGCATCTTTAGCAGAAGCTCCACCCGAACCAATTGATTCAGCCGTTCTTAAATCTTCTTTTGCTTGTTTTAACTTATCAATATTATATCCTGCTAATTTAGCATTTGTAATCAAATCATCAAGATATGATAAATCACTAGTGTTTTCAATAGAAGTTTTACCGCAAGCTAATTTTTGCTTAACTAAATAATTAAGTTCATTTGTTGCATATTCTGCTGAAACACCTTCTTTATCTAATGCATCAATTTCTTCCAAAGTAGTAGTAATCTCTTCGGCAGTTGCATCTTTTAAATCTAATTTAGCAAGTTTTAATTCTATTTTACGTTTATATATTTCAGCATCAACAACTTCCTCAGCATTAGCAATTCCGAGTTCGTCCAATTGACTAATATAATATTGTCTAGTAGATTCATTAACCTTGCCATTAGCATCAACAACTTCATTTATCTTAAGACCTAAGTTATAATATTCTGTAGCTAAAGCATTAGCAACATCTTGGCATTCTTCCATAGTAGAAGTAGTAGAGCCTATAACTTCTTTAAACTTTTTCCAAGAAGGTAATTTTCCAAAAACTTCTTCCAAATCAGATATAGTACTAGCACTAGCGGCTTCAACTTGATTTATTTTTTCGTTTTGCTTTGTAGCATTTTGATTAGTAATTACAGCATCTTTCTTTTCAGATATTGCATTTTGTAATTTACCTAAATCATTTTTCATGTTAGTTAATCTAGTTGTATCTTTAGATAAATCATTAATCTTTTGGATAGCCTCATCAGTAGAAATATTTAATTGGTCTACCCAAGTTTCTGCACCTTCTTGTTCCAAGAAAGATTCTCTTGTAAGTTTGCCTTCATCAGCAAGTGTAGTTAAATTTTCTTTAAGCTTAGCAAGAGCACTATCGGCATCTTCATCGTCTAATTTAGCCCATGCGTCTTCAAATGAAATCTTAGTTTCTTCTTGTTCGGCTTGCTTAAGTTGTTTGTCTATTAATTCTTTGAATGGATTACGTTCAACACTTACTATACCTTTTACAAATTCTTCTCCAATAACTTTACCATTAGAGTCTACAATCTCAGCTATAGTATCATTGTTAGTCATAGTTTTTAGCATTTCACTATAGATATTTTCATCTGTAAGCTCTCTACCTTGTTTTTCTAGAGATTGCATTGCTATTGCATATACATTGCGAACGTATTTTTCTATATCATACTTTTGAGCGTTATCTTTAGATACATCAAAATTAAATAGTCTACCATCAATATTAAACTCTTTAGTTAAAATATCTTTACTAGCATCATCTATTTTCTTCAAATCTTCTTTACTAATTGCAAAGCTTACGTCTCTCAATTTAACTAAATTTGAATATGATGTATTGTTTAAAGCTGCTTGTAATTTTTCTGAATATCTATCAATATCTTTACCAGACAAATCTAATAATTTTGATTGCTTTTGAAGTTGCTCTTTTAGCGAATCAGTAAGTGCTAAAGCTTGACCACGATCTCCTAAAGCATTTAGATAAGTTTTATCTCCAGTTCTTTTATATTTTTCATAGTTATAATCTTCTAAAGCTTTAGTTAAATCTTCTAACTCTTGTTTTTCTTCAGCAGTTAATTTTGTTTCATTAGCTCTATATGCTTCAATTTTCTTTTGAGCCAATTCCATAGCATCTGTAAGTTTATTAGAAGCTTCAAATTGTAAATCTTGAATGTTAGATAAATCGTCTGCGGCTACTTTATCGTCTTGGTGTTCGCTAGTATATTTATCATATTCTTTTTGTTGATCTTCAAGTTTAAATAAACTTTCTGCACTTTTATTAATGGCTTCAGAAAGTTTCTCATATCCTTTAGATTCATATTCTAAATAATCTTCGCCTGTTCTTGAGTAATTTTCTTTTACAAGATCTTCATAATCTTGTTCGGCTCTATTACCTTTACCACTTACTTGCTTATAAGTAAAGCCTTGATATCCGCCATCTGTAACACCATGTCTTACATCTCTTAATAATTCTTCATTGGCTAAATCACGTTTTGTTTTAGCTAAAAGAATCTGTTCATTTAATAATCTATTTTCCTCTTCAAGCTTTGTGATTTCTTCTTTATCAGTTAAAGTAAGTTGATTATTATCTTGTAATTTATGTAACTCTTCAAGTCTTTCTTGAGTCGAATCTAATTGTGACTCTAAGCTTTCTAACTCGCTTTGAGCTTCTTTATAATTATTCAAAGAATCAGTGAGAGATTCTGCGTATTCCTTTTGAGTTTTGGTAAATTTCTTATAAACGGTATAAACAATGGCTATTGTTGCTGCTAGTGCTGTTAATGCTATAATTCCTTTAGGTACTCCAGCTATAAAATTCAACAAAGAGCTTTCGGCTTCTACATTTGCAGCTGAAGCATTTTGCATTCGAGAAATAAATAAATCTTGTTCAGCACCAACTATTTCATATGTGGTTAGTATTTCTCTTGCTTTAGTCTCTGTTAAAGCATTAATAGAAGCAGCTTCGCCCATTTCTGCCATAACGGCAAGGCTTGTTTCATCTAAATATTTTCCTTCAGATATTACTGCAGCAAGTTGTTCTGTATTAATATTGATTAATGCAGTTTGACGAGCCATTTCAGTAGCGATTAATTCTTTTTCTGAAACACTTAATTTAGAATTAGCTATAGAAGCTTCAACAATTCTTTTGTTATAAACAGATAAAGCACCTGTTAATTCATTTAACTTTTTAGTATCACCAAGATTGCCAACAAATTTATTTATATAATCTGGTAATTCCTTTTTGCCTTTTCCATTAAAAGCAATATTTTTATATAAATCTGTGATATCTGATATACCAATAAACTTTTTAGTTACTATAGCTCCGATACCAGCAATAGCAGTAGGAACAGTACCTATTGTATCTACTAATTCAGTAAATGCTTGAGCAAGATTATTAACCCAATCTAGCATCGTTTTAAAACCAGTATCATCGAATGCAGTAATAGAAAGTTCTGTTAAAGAGTTTTTAATGTTCTGCATCTTTGCTGCATACGTATCAGCATACTTTTCTTGATTTTCTAATGCATTACCATTAGTCTCAACTGCACCAGTTGCTAAATCCATAGATTCAGTCCAATTCTGAAGAATTGCTTTAAGAACAGCAGTCTGTCTTGTGGCAGCAATCTGGAATGAAATGTTAGCTTGTTGCGATTCCGTTAAAGAATCCCATTTGCTAGCGAGTTCAGTCATGATTGTGTCAAATTCTCTGAATTGTCCTTCTGTAGTATATACCTCAACTCCGATATCATGAAGAACAGCAGAAGCTTTACTTAACGTAGAATTATCAACTTCATCATCCATAGAAGATGCTTTTGATAATCTAACCATAATTGTCTTAAGACCATTAGCAATAGAAGAACCTGAGTTTCTTGTTTGCTCCATAGTCTTAGCGATTATTGCAGATAACTGTTCATATGATAATCCAGCTTGATCCGCAACGTTACCAACTGCCTGAACACCCTCTGCCATACCTTCGATACCCTTTTGATAATCTACAGATATGTTACGAGATATATAATCAAATACATCTACGATATGAGATGTATCAGTAGAATTTAAGTTTTCAAACTGATTTACTACAGCTTGAATATCATCAGCGGCAGTAGAAGCGTCAATACCAGATAAGTTAGATAGAATAGCAGTATACTTTGATAATTCCTCAATCTCTTCAGGAGAAGTATTCATATTAGCGTAGATAGTATACACTTGTTCCATGCTAGAAATGGATGTACTTAAATCCTTGGATAATCTAATAATAGTATCACCCATATTAGAAAGAGATTTATCAGAAACATCCATTGTGTAACTAATCTTAGCTAATGCAGAATCAAACTCAGTTACTGTTTGAAATCCTTGTTTTATAGCACCTATAAGTCTATAAAAACTAAATGTCATAGCAATAAGCTGAGTAGTTTGATGTTGCATATTATCAGATAATTTATGGAAGAAATCTTTACCCAATTGTCCGCTTTGTTTCAACTGAGTATCTAACTTCTGATATCTTTCAGCGAATGCTTTTAACGCTAATGGTGAAGTATTATCTGAACCAATACTTTCCATTTCCTTAGCCAAAGCACGCATCTGTTCTTTCCAAGATTTTGTTGCGTTAGAATTTTTATTTAAATCATTATATATTTTTCCTAATATTTTATTAAAAGATAAATTATTACCTTGGACTTGTAAACTGTTTCCTAGCTCTCCAAGTAATGATTTGATATTAGTTGCCCATTGTTCAACTTGTTCTTCTGAACCACCAAAAGGAGTATCTTGCAATGCAGTAGTGAGTTGAGCTTTTAATTCTGAACTGATAGGTAGTTTTTTGATCTTATTAACAAATTTAAGAAAGCCATCATTTAAATCGTTAAATAGCCCATCAAATTCCGCTTCTATTTTAGCAACATTTTCATGACCTATAACTCTTTCTAAAGCACTTTTATCTCCTTGAAAACTATTATATTTATTAAGTAAGTCTTCATAACCTTCAGTAAATTCATGCATACTAACAACGTCTTGTTTATTAAAGAAAGCTGTTTGTAAGTTCTTAGTATCTTTAATTACCTTACGATATTCTTCAGCACTTTCAGCCATTTCTTTTATATTATCAGCTTCTTGACTTTTAACAATACGCTGATTTTGAATTAACTTACTAACATTATTAATATCAGATAGTACATCAATCAATTCATTAGTACTAGCACCATTAGATAATAAAATGAGTAATTGTCTAATATGTTCTTTTAACTCAACAATTTCTCCGCTGTATGTTTGTAATTCTTTTTCATCTAAATTTAATCCGAATTTTTCATCAGAATATTTATCAACAATTTCTCCAATAGATTGTAAATTATTTCTAGCTTCATTTAATTCACTATCACTAATAAAGCCTAATTTGTTTAATTGTTCCAATCTCTGGAAAACATCAAATAGTTTTCTAGCTTCATCTGTTATAGACTCAAAATCTCCACCTCCATTAAGTACACTAGAAATGGTTTGACGTAATGAATTATATAATTTGTCAAAATCTTTTGAAACAGATGTAGCTTCTTTATCTAAACTAGTAAATACATCCTTTTCGACAGCTTCGAACTCTTTACTATCTGCAATATATTTAGCAAATTCATTTTTGTTTTCGGACATTCCAAGTAAATCCATGCGCTTAGTCTTAAGCTTAGGAAATTGAAATCCTGAAATTTGCTCTAGTTCTTGTATAATAGCAGTAATATATGCACTTGTTGCTTTAAAAGAATTTTCATCTATAAATCCATCTCTTTTAGCTTTTCTTAAATCAAAATATTCATTAGATATTTTTTCTAATTCTCTATAAAAAGCCTCTAAATTAGCAACATCATTATTTTTAACATATTTATCATATAAACCTTTAAGCTTTCCACCATCTTTATAAATATTATCTTCTAATGATTTTGCAGCTTTTTGGGTGTTTATTTTAGGAAGTTCTAAAGGAGCATTGACACTTTTTTCAAAAGGTGAATTAAATAACTTAATAAGTTTATCTAGCTCGCCACCACGTTTTAATACATCATTCAAAACTGAAATAACACCATTGGCTTTAGCCGTTGTATTAAGTTTTGTTATATCTTTAGAAATATCAACAACGCTTTCAGTAGCTGTTTTTATTTTATTATTATCAAGATTTTCTTTGGCGTTATTATATTGCGTTCTTGCTTCTTCAACTTTTGAAATAAACGTTTCTAATTCGCTTAACGCTCCGTCAAATCCAGTATTGCCATCATCATCAAGCTTCAACAACTTTAATGGACTTAATTTATCTTGGTCTAAATCTTTAAAAGCATCATTAATTGTTGTTACAAATTGTTTTAACTTACCACTAAGCTGACCATTTTCCAAACCTTTCTCGATATTCTCGAAAGACGTTAAAAATCCGACTAACGCATTAGTATAATTGATAAGTAAAGTAATATCTTTATCAGTTACGCCTAAATTTACATCATCAAATTTTAAAGTATTAAGATTTGCTACTACTGTATTTAATGCTTTAGATAGTGTTTCTGTTTCTGCTGTATTTGAATTTAATAATTCTAGTTGTGTACCTAATCCGTTTTTAGATGTAATATTGATAGCATTTTTAAATCCTTTTAGATTTTTTATCAAATCTTCATTAAGAAATTGTTTTCCAGAAAACGTTTGAACAAACGAAGCCATTCCTTCAAAAACTGCTTTTAAAGAATTTAAACTATCGGTGCTGTTAGCTAAATCTTGAAATCTTGTAATTATATGCTCTAAATTATCTTCAAATTCTTGAGTTTCGCCACCACCAATTTTTTTTAAATTTTTGCTTACTTTATCAACAGCTTTTTTTGTATCAGTGTCTAATAATTGATTTAATTTAATTAACTTATCGTGTAATTGTTTAGAAGTTTCATCTGCGATATCAATTCTAGGTCTTAATACAAGTTTGTCATTAGCATCATTAATAGCTTTCTCTAATTCAACAATAGCTTTTTTTGCTAAATTTGTATCTTCTTTTAACTCTCCAGTATTTATTCTCAAAGACCAACCTTCAGTAAGGTTTTTAGAAATTTCATTTTTTAATTGCTCAATTTGAGTTTTAATCTCAGGATCATTTGCATTAGGTAATAATCTTTCTAATTCTTTAATTTGCTTTGTAGTTGTTTTGCTTTGAATAGTAGAAGATAAATCTAATTTAATTGGAATAGGATTATTTTTAGCATATTGCTTCAAAGCTGTAATAACTTGACGTGCTTGCTCAATTAACACTTCTTTAGATGTAGAAATCTTCAAATATAAAGGAATGCCACTTTCATTATCCGAAACAGATAAAACATCATGAACTTCGCTATTTACAATTTGCTTAACTTTGTCAAGCTCTTTTTCAATATTATTTTGTAATGTAGATATATCTACAATATTTTCTCCAAATATATCTTTTTGACTTTTATTTGTTTTGCCATTAAATATATCTAAATCTCCAGGCAATAATTTTTCTTTTGAACGTTCTTGTATAGCTTTTATAACATCCAACATATTATATAAAAGTTTAGTATATTCGGTTAAATTATCCACTTGATAATCATCATCTATAGTCAAGATGCCGTTATTCATAGCCTTATCTAATTGTTGTTTTTCAGCTATTAATTCTCCTGCAAATCTTTTAAACTTATCTCTTGCAGTTCCAGAACCAATATCTAGTTTAATACCATCATTAAGTGTATTCTGCAAATTTAATAAATCTGCTAATATTTCGTCCAAATCTTCTGGATCTTCATATTTAATGTCTATTTTTTTATTATTCAGATTATCTATATTAGTATTTATATCTTTTAATCCTTGAGATATATTTTCTAGTTTCCCGAAATCAGCATTTTTTAATTTTGTTTCTATAGCTTTAACAAAATTATCTATATCACTATTAAAACCAATATCAATTAATATTTCATCATTTTTTGATCTAGCCATAACTTCCTCCTTTATTTCCAGAATTTAATTGCCGTTTTATTTATACGTCCTTCACTTTTAATTTTATTTATATATTCATCACGTTTAGCTTCTATTATTTCATACGGAGATGGTTTTATTACGGGCGGTTCTTCAAAGTTTCTTTTTCCTTCCCACATTTGATTAAATAAATCAGTATAACCATGATGTCCTGTATATACCAATTCTCTTATGTCACCCATTGTTTTTGGAATACCATTATCAGAAAGAGTATCTGTAGGTTCTACACTTATTGGTATCCATTTCTTTTTATCTCCGTCTGTTGTTAATTCATAAGTTTTATAATCATTTGTATTAATATTTTCTGTTGTAATTCTTACGCCACCATAAATTCTAGAATTATGAGGATTTTTATACGAACCCACATAAGATTTATCTCTAAACCCAAAAGTTCGCTTATATCTTTTAGGGGTATAGTGACTATAAAATTTTTCCATAGCATCATGTGCAGCGCCAACTAATTCATTTTGAGCATCTTTAGCTAATTGCTTTTTTGTTTCTAATACCATTTTGTTTAATTTAGTTTGTAGTCCAGATGATACTTTGATTTTTACCTTAGCCATAAATACCTCCTTGCATATAGTCAATTCTATTGATAATATTTTTATTTGCTTATATAATATAGTTGAGGTTGTTTTTAAAGAACTTCTGCTCATAAAAGAGTAGGGGTTCTTTTTTTATTCTTCTACAGTAGCATCAGCTGGAATAGCAGTAGTAGAAGGAGTAAGTAGTGCAATTAATTCTCCAATTGCTCCTACTAAATTTCTTTCATTTGATTCTTGATCATCTTTACACAAACCTAAAACAAAATTAAATTCATTTATTTCTGGAACTGGAATAATATTAATTAAAACTTGAATAAAGCTAACAATAGTTTCCTTAGTCTGTAAGTAATTTTTATTTAACTCATTAAAGTTTTTCATAACATTTCCATCTTCAATTTCAACATCAGTATAAGTAGAAATAAGCTTAATAGTATAGAATAAATATTCCATAGCAAATCTCTTTTTCCAAATTACTGTATCTTCAGTAATTTCTTCATAAGAAGTATTCTTAATAATCTTCTGACACATATCAATCTTTCTTTCAAAATCAATATACGCAGTCGTTAATCTTTCCTTTAAAAATTCATTTCTTTCAGCATCGTTTTTAAGTTCACTAAACTTTTTAATAAATTCATTTACTTTCATTTAAAATTCTCCTTTAATCTTTTAAATTATTTTTCTTTGATTTTATTCATTACAATTGTGTTATTACTAGGTAGGATAGGCAAGCTATCCATACAATAATTAAATTTTATGTCCGAACTATGATTACCACCTACACCTTTGTAGGCGGTGTGTAAATTTACAAATTCATCAACTTCATCTTCTGGAATCCCACCATTGTTAAAATATTCTTTATATTTAGAATTAATTCTTTCTGCTAAAGCTTCCCTCGATGCAACTTCTGTGGCTAACGTTCTTTGATTAATGGTTTCAACCTTTTGATCAATTGCTTCCATTTTGTTCATTATATTAGTAAATAATTCTGCATTTTGTCGTTTTTCTCTTTGTACCCTTAATTCAATTCCGAGTTTTGATATAACCCAGTCTAATAACTCCCATATAAATTTTATGCACAATAAAATGACTATCATGCCTAATATCACAGACGGAAAGTCAAGTGATAATAATTGTTTTACGCTCTCCATTTTTCTGTCCTTTCTCTTATGTCTCCAATAAGTTTGCAGCCACACCTATGCAAATTGCGTCAGCTTCATCATCGCCTACGTCTAATCCAAAATTTTTTTTAACATAATCTATTGCTCGTCTTTTATATTCTTTTCTATCAGTTTTAGGCTTATTAATGTCTATTGCTGTTCGCCATTCTGATGGAAGAATTGGTTCTATTGCAATATCATTCAAGATGCAGTAACCCCAAATTGCTCCCATTAATAGTGATAATTGTTTAGTAGTTTTTGGATTAATCTTCTGATAATTATCTTCATAATAAACAATATCTGGTTTATGTTTAGAAAGAGAAGAAGTAATCTGTAAATACATATCTTTCATTCTTAGCTCGGCGTTCTTTTGTTTTTTTAAATCTATTTTTTCATAAGTGATTAATTTATTTCCTTTAAAATAAGAAATGCCAGTACAAGTAGTACTAGCATCTATTCCTGCAATTATCATTTTTTCTCCGTACGTGAGCACCATTCTTCATATAAATCTCTAGTATCATCTTTAGAGAACAAAAATACAAGTACATCACGTTTATTTTTAAAATCTTTACTAGCATATACATCTAGTGGCAATACGCCTTTTGTTACATAAAATGTTGCTTGAGCAGTATTTAATATTCTTACAGTTTGAAATATATTAAAATATCTACCAGTAAGTTTACTGTATCTCAAGATAGTTTTATCATTTATAAATTTATCCATTTGCTCCTCCGAATAAAAAAAGTGGGTATGCATTACTTAGATGAAACATACCCAACCTTTAATGTTATTCATCATATCCGACTTTAGTTTCTACTTTTTTAACTCTCTTTTCATCAGTAGATTTCTTTTTGCCGTTGGTTTTGATTTCATCTACCATTTGTTTATGATAGTCTGTGAAGTTATCATAGTTTGATAAATCACATTTTTCTAATTCTTCATATGCTTCTGTTGCAGTAATGTATTTTGCAGTATATTCATCAATTATATAATTGATATTTTTACAGTTCTCACAGCAAAATGTAAAATGCCACTTAGGAGCATCTGAGCATCTAGGGCAATATTCATACTGTGTCTTATCAACATAGCATATTCTTTTTGCTTTCTTTGCCATAATTATCTCCTTTGTTTTATATAAGGGGAGTATTAGCTCCCCTTATATTCATTATTCTGAAATTGCTGCCTTAACAATATCTTCGTCTGGGAAGTAAATGTAGTAAAGAACCTTTTCAGCACCACAGTAATCCATCTGAACAGTACCTGAGAAATCCATTTCCTGTTCATCAGCATTAAGTGAGATTGTTGTCTCAGGAGATGCTTGGAATGATGGACATACTACGTAACAAGCACGAAGTGTATCATCACAAGGATCAACATATGAACAATATAATGTAAGTTCAACTGTTGATGGGAATGATGTAGCTGTATTTGTTAACTTGTAACCAGATGTGATTGTTCTATCATATTTGATAAGGTAGTTAACTGGACCTGTAATCATATCAGAACCTGTACCTTCTGATGCTGGTGGAAGAGTAATAGTGTTAGATGCACTATTATATCCATAAGCCATATTTGCTAAACTTGCACTTCCTGCTCTTGTAAGAGCTTTGCTGTTACCACCAGATGAATAAATACCAATAACTGAAAGTGTATCGTCTAAGTCACCAATACCATCTAATACAATCTGAGAGCCAGCTTTTACTAACTGAATCTTAGGCATTACGATAGCATCTGAACCAGCGCCAGCCTCTTCAATTTCAATACCCGAAGCAGCATTCATAATATGTGGATTTAAGAATGCATTAGTAGCAGTAAATGTAGCAGATTTACTCTTGTAAATTGTTCTAACTACGTTACCATACTTATCTGTAATGTCTGTACTTTCAGAACTTACTTCAATCTGAGCACTTGTTAACTGATCAAGTGTGTAAAGTAATTCACCTTCAAAGTTCTGAGCAGTACCAAAAACAATTTCATCAATGTTAAAATTACCAAGTGAAAATGCCATAACTTTATATCCTCCTATTTTTGTAATAAAAAAAGACTACCTGAGTAGTCTTAAAATGACTTCATAAAATTGTAATCTTCTGGTTTTATTTTTGAACCGTCTACAAAGCCAGAATACATACCTTTCATAAGTGCAGTTGTACTTTCATATATTTGAAGCCTCTGCACGCTATCGTAAAATTCACAAACACAAAGTTCTTTTAATTCATCTTTCCGATATTTAAAACCAGGATGGTTTACACACGCTGATATAATTGATTTTAAATTGGATGTATTGTCTATGTCTTTTTTCGCTTCTCGCTCTTGTTGCCTTCTGTCTTTATCAAGGAACAACCTTTTTAAAACAGGGTCACTCGTTATTTTTTCTTCTGGTTTTATTTGAAAAACATTTTGTAAATATTGAGCCATATGGTCAAATACATTTTTGTCTATTGCGATTTTATATTTTTTTGAATACATAACCACTTCGGTTACGTCATGTAGTGTGCGTTCATATACCTCAAATTCAGAAAAATTTAAGTGAAAAAGAAGTTGCGATACTTCATCCGATATTGACTTATGCAATAATATAAACAATTCAAAATCACTTGTTTTATTCCAATCCATACCTAAGTCCCAAAGCATCACTTTGTATTGAGTGGTATTAGACACTATAGCACTCAAACTAGAAAAAAACTTGTTTTCTCCTATGTCGATAATATCGCCTATTGTAGGCTGGTAAATAGTTATACTTCCTTCGGCGCTTTCTAAATCAATAACATAAGGTTTCCCAAAATACATTTGAAGTTCATCAAATTCTATTTTAGGATTTCTAGGCTTCGGCTTTCTCGCCAAGAGTATGTAACTCCTTATTAGCTAATATAGAAACGCCATCTTTAGTCTTAACTAAATTATTATCTGTATATTGTTCAAATACAAGTATTCTACTTGCAAAATCATTATCTATAGAACTAGCGGTATCTGATACTAATACTGCTTTATATCCAAGATAGTTTGTGTAATTAAAAGCATCTTGGATTAATGCCGCTAGCAGATCATGTCTTGCAATTCCAGTTTCTTTTTCTATAATATCTTTTTGCTCACATATTACATTAAATACTATTCTAAGTCTTTTATAAGTTTTAGACTCATAAGTTTTATCATATGATACTTCGTAGCAAATATAATTTTTTACATTATGCTGTGTAGGCGTTACCATATAATATGGTAGGATATTAATTCCGAAATAATCATCAGCTTCTGCATCAACCTTTTCTAGTTCTTTATTATCTAATACATGAATTATATATTTATTATCTAATAATACTTTTTTGATTCGTTCTTTCATTATAATATCATCACAATCTACAACGTCTTTAAAAGAGAGTAGGTGTTGTTTATCTTCATTAGTCCATTCCATATCTTATCCCTCCTAAAGACTTAATATTTCTACGTCTAGCGTAGTAGAAGCAGTAGCAGATGTGAATGTTATATTAAGAATTTCTCCAATATAAGTATCATCTCCAATAAATTTTATTTTTACTCCATCATCTATTGTGATGATTTTGAGTAATTCATTAGCGTCTTGTGAATTTAATGTATAAGTCCAAGTACCTTCTGTAGACGGAGATACTGTAAACTTTTTATATGAACCACCAACTTTTAATGTTGGGCTTGCTCCAGAATATAAAATTTCAAAATTTGGTTCATCTGGTTGCCAATCTGTCGGTGGAATATTAGAAGAGTAGTAGTCTGCCCACATTCCAATTATATTACCTTCTAAGTCATATTCAATATAATCAGTATGCTCATTATATTTATCTTGTGCAAGCGTTACTAAGTCTAATCCAAACGAGTTCAGCCTATTTACTTTTGAAACCACCCATGCTCTTGGTTCTGTTTTTACATAATTATCAATAATCATTCGCTGATTATAGTATATGCATTCAGTTTCATCATTAAGTGGAACAATAAATTTCTGCTGGTCTTCCACGCTGGTTGTGAGATAATCCGTCCACACACCAGAGTTATACGAATTTTGACTTCTTAATACGCCTGCTATTTGGTATTTCTTGTTTTCATAGATATATTGAAT